>Ga0207028_1071_pt1 | contig 23579 bp, 21 predicted proteins | sample Alteio_BWMinCont_41_FD_153287 | JGI IMG/M metagenome (GOLD analysis project Ga0207028, IMG submission 153287) | Enriched cells from forest soil in Barre Woods Harvard Forest LTER site, Petersham, Massachusetts, United States -... | ecosystem: Environmental > Terrestrial > Soil > Temperate forest >... | reverse complement strand
TTGTATAACTCGAAAATTAAATCAATCGTATCCATCCAATAGGCTGGCATTCGATAATCTTTTAAAAAAATGGGTGTTTGTGAGTTGCTTTTCATAGAACATATACTCGAGAATTAAAAGATGAGTCACGGAAGATTATAATTGTAGGTATGGCTAACTTCAACTTAAAAACATCCAAACGAGGCCTTTGGGCTATAGATAAAATTTTTAAAGGCAAATTTCTAGGCTTTGGTTTGATTGAAGTCCTTATCGCTATGGCTATCATATCAATTACCGCTTTAGGAGTTACCCAACTTAATGTTGCTGCCGTTCAAGCAGAAGGCGATGCCGTTAATAGAAGAACAGCCTTAATGCTTTTGCAAGACATGGCCGATCGGATGAGGGCAAATCGCAGGGAAACTGATAATGCACAAAATAGTACTTATATAACGGGGGGAACAGGCGTCAATAATCTTAATTGCATCGGAACAGGCGGTCTCACCTGCTGGACAACTTATTTAGCCCAGCAAGACTTATGGGAATGGAACCAATACATCACTCAATTATTACCGACAGGAAGCCTGGGAAAAATCACATTTTCAAGTGCCGGCCCCCCAGCTATATTCATCGTGTCAATAACCTGGCCGAACAATAAAGGCATCACTCAAACCGCATCTATTCCTGTACAAGGGCGATCTTAGTGGCTAATAAGGCAATGATGAAAATTTATTTGAAAACACAAAAGTTAAAATCGAAGGGGATGTCGCTGATAGGCCTCATGGTAGGCATTGCAATCGGATCAGTTTTATTGTTGGCACTTTCTGTACTATATAGCATATCGAAGGGAACTTTTGTTACTGTTTCTAGTATCAGCGAAGTCTCTTCAACAGGTTTTCAAGCCATCGATTATCTTCGAATGAATATCAAAAATGCGGGGGCTGGTATTATTCATCCATCACCTCCACCTCAAACTTTTCCAAACGGGGGAGCAGGTGAAGGAGGGGGAGGCCCCAGTTGTGGCCCTTATGGTCCAGGCAACACCTGGTGGGTAAAACAAGGCTGGACTTACCTTGGGTATTTTATAGATAACTGGCCACGTTTAGGTAATGAATATGATAATCCAAGCGCTACTGATTTAATGCAGGATTGCATTCAAAATTATCGAAATGTGAATTACCCTGATGCTATGTATATTGGATTACAGTATAACTACCAATGTTTTGTACCAACCAACAATGCCGCTTTTGATAAAAACGTCCTCTATAATAGTCCTTATGGACAGGGAACCACTCAAGCAACTGCTTGCAGTGATGGCGTACATAATTGTGGCGGCTGTTGGCACAACGATGTTTACCAATATTTACTACCCCATGTAGTGGTATCTTCAAATGGAGCGAAAGGGGATCAGTTGATCGTTACTTTTGCAATCAGTAATAGCAATAATTATACCGATTGCCTGGGAAATCTCGTTAGTATACCCAGCACTGGTGTTTCTAGTACAACGACTACAACCGTACCTGTTTTGATTAGTAATGCCTTTCGCATTTCTCCCACAACTAACACCTTACAGTGCCAATCCAGAACGCGAAGTAATGGTAATTGGAGTGTTTCAACATCCAGCTGGCCAGCAGCCAATAGCTGGACCGATATTTTTCCTAACATTGAGTATATGAAGGTGGCTGTTGGCGTCAATGATAACTTGACGGGTTATGGTCAATCCGGTACGGGCAGCCCAACCAATGATGAATGGGGAGACCCCTCTGTTAATCGCTATGTATTGCCTGCGGATAATTCATCCCCCTTAGATCCTAATCGGATCATCAGTGTTCGCCTAGCATTAGTCACCAGAAGTGCTAACAATATGCTGCCTACCGCACAGGCTCCCACCTTTACCTTACTTCCTAGCTTTTCGGCAGCCTCTTTTCCAACGGCGACCTATACGCCCGCTGTTGCAGATCGGTTACAGCGCAAGCTTGTCACCACAACTATCTATTTGGAAAATTATTCGGCTCCTGGATACCCACTCCATTGTGTACATGATGGTAGTACTTGGTACGTTAAAGTTGCAGGGATCCCTTGGCAAAATACAGGAACCGCAACGGATTTCTGCTGCGGCGCCTATTCATGTCAAACCTTCAGCAGCTTTAATGCCTGTGAAACAGCCAGAACAACACAGTCTTGTGAGGTGTTTCCAAAAGCCCCTTAACAATATGAGATCGAAAGGAAAAAATCATGGCTCGTTCAAAAAGACAAAAAGGTGTTATTTTAATTGCTACCCTTTTAATGGTTGCGATTTTGGCTGCCTTGTCAATCGCCTTGGTAACAGCACCCACCTCTGATCAAAAAATAGCTGGGAGCACTCAAGATCAAATATTGGCAAAACAATCCGCAAATGCTGCTATCGAAGAAGCTAGAGCATGGTTAACTTATATTTGGAATAATTCCACCACAATCCCAGTAACAGCCTCTTGTCCTGGCAGTGCCCCAACGGCACAAGGCACGCTTTTACCTATTCTAGGAAGCAGTTTTAGTACCGATGCTTATACCACCAAAGCGATCACAGATCCTTTTTGGGCTAATGGTTGTACAGCCCACAACACACCTATTTGTGATCCTCAAAATCCTAGTATTTGTGTTGCACAAAACGGGACGTATATTATCAAATATCTAGGGTATTATCCCTCTGCAGTTATCGATCTCTATCAAGTCATTGCCCTTGGAGTCGGCGTTTCTTCCAGTACGAATGCCTATTCTGAAGCCTTGATTCAACTGGGTCCAAGTGGAAATAACACAAATATTAATCAAAATACGCCAGGCGCTTTCAATGTCACTATATCAGCTGGCCAATTACACGCCTGGGGCCCTTCTACCCCCACTCAACGGTGGGTGCAGAGGATGGGTGCTGCTGGTGCAAATTTGGGAGGCTGGGGCTGGGGGTGTTTTGTAGGATGGTGTATTGAAGGCGTGTCAGGTTGGCAAACCTGTCAAGTGAATGGGGCTAATCAGGTCCGAGTATCGGCATATAGTGGCGATGATAGCCCCCCCTGTGTTACGCGATTTGGGCCCTGGGTCAATTGTCCTGGTGGAACAAGCAGCCTACAAATACCTGCTGCTTCAAGCAACTATGGCTGCACCAACCCGGAAACACTTTCTTGCGGGTGCTAATGTATGGGGTCACCTGACCCCATCTTATCTTCCACTTTGTTGTTGCTTATCTTTTTTCTGTTGCGCATCTAACGCTCTTTGCTCTCTCTTATCTTGTTTTTGTTGAGACTCCCCTTCTCTTTCTTCTTTATATCTTTTTGCAAATTCATAAGCCGTATCCATATCTATATTACTATCATCAATCATTTTTTTAAAATGCTGATATTCTTTTTCTTTGCTCTTATCCCAGCTTTCCGAATTATCATCATCCGCCAGTAATGAGAGTGGGGCAATTAGCAAGAATACAAAAAGACTTGTCATTAGTCGGATCTTAAGCCTAAAAGATCCCCCACCCATTACTTCCCTCTTTTCACTAAATGTAACACCAAGGATATAACAAACAAAACCAGAAATATAAAAAAGATAACTTGAGCAACACTGGCAGCTGTTTGAGCGATGCTTGTAAAGCCAAGCACTGCAGCAATCAATGCGATAATCAGAAATGTCAAAACCCACTGTAACATATGATCCTCCAAGCAATTAGCGATTAAATATATTATAAGTATAAACCAATTGTCGCTAAAAAATAAATTGCTTGCAGATACACTATGAAATAGTGTGAACTCCTTCATTTACCTCCTGTCAAAATTAAATAGAGATATTAAGTAAGAATAAGGTAGGTGATTATCATGAAGAAATTTATTGTATTACTACTCTTAACCCTTATGTTATCGGGATGCTCGGCAGGGGGTTATCTTCGAGTCAGTGAGCCTCATAGTAGCGGCTACAGCACAAGAATGTAAGTTGTGGGCCTCGATATAATTAGGCTTGCTTCTCAAAAGGAGCAACCAGAAGGTACTTGAAGAACTCTTAAAGAATGATTAAGAATTGACTTCTTCTTCAGCAAGTTCTTCTTCACCTTCTAGTTGTTCGGGTAAGAAGCCTCCGGCTTGCATTTCCCAAAGCTTAGCATAATGTCCGCCCTCACTTAAGAGTTCTTGATGGGTGCCATCTTCAACAACTTGTCCACCCATAAACACTAGAATTCTATCCATATCGGATAAAGTGGACAAACGATGCGCAATCACAATGCTGGTGCGATCTTGCATTAAGTATTCTAAACTTTCCCTGATCTTTTTCTCGGTAATAGAATCGAGAGCGGAGGTTGCCTCGTCCAAGATTAAAATAGGAGCATTTTTTAAGATTGCACGGGCGATGGCTATTCGTTGACGCTGTCCACCCGATAATTTAAGACCTCGCTCACCAACCATAGTGTGATATTTTTCTGGCAACAACTCGATAAATTCATGACAGTGTGCTTTTTTAGAGGCCTCAATGACTTCTTGTTCGCTTGCTTCCAGGCGCCCATAGCGAATATTTTCTAATAAACTTCGATGGAAAAGGATAGGATCTTGGGGGATCATGGCAATTTCTGAATGCAGGCTGTCTTGCGTCACCTCACTAATATCCTGGCTATCAATTAATATTCTGCCCGAAGCCACATCAAAAAAACGTAAGATAAGACTTGCAAAGGTTGTTTTACCGCTGCCAGAAAACCCCACAAGGCCAACCTTTTGCCCACCTTTCAGTATTAAAGATTTGTCCTTAAAAACATTTCTGCCCCTATCGTAATGAAAAGAAACTTTATCGAATTTAATTTCACCTTTACTAACCTTAAGATTAAGGGCATTTGGCTTATCTATAATTTCGTGAGGAACATTGATAATCGTTAAGGCTTGTTGGCAAATACCCAATTCTTGAGAAAACGTTAAAAAATGACTGGCCAAATACCATAACCCTTGCATCACTGTCATTGATAAAGACAAGATGAAGGCAAAATCACCGACCGTGACAAGATCCCTTTCTCTTGCGTAAATTAAAACACCTAGCATGCTTGCAAATAGCAAAGTCACTGTAGCGCCTTGGAAAGTTCGGATAATAAACATATGCCACTGCAAGGCTTGGTCTTTCTCTTTGGAATCTTCGACGTATTTAGCCAAATATTGGCGCTCGAAGGCGTTCCTGGCAAATAATTTGGAACTGATAATATTGGTAACGCTGTCGACTAATTTTCCGATACAAACACTATTACTCTCGGAAAATATCATTGAATACAAAACGGTTTTCTTATAAAAGAAAAATACAACCCCCAAAAATAATAAGGACCAGACAAATAGTACCAAGGCAAATAGAGGGTTCACTAAATACATGGTGAAAATGGCAATGACGAGTGTTGCAGACTGAGCAAATATCGGCTCTACCAATTGCATCAGTACCGATTCAGCACCTCGTGCCATATCTGCGATCTTATTGGATAAAGATCCTGTAAAATTCTTTTGAAAATAACTATAAGAATGCCCCTGAGTGTAAGTAAACATTGCGTTAATAATGTCTGCCCTCACTTTAGGTAAGGTTTTTAGTTTATAGTAATCAAACAGCGCCCAGGTAAAATCCATCACCTGAAAAAGAACAACAAATAATATAGAAGGAATAAGTAACCTTGATAATAATCCTGGTTGTGAGCTTTGATAACCCGCTACATCATCAATAATCAATTTCATTAAATAAGGGCTAATGGAGGTTAAAATAGCAAATAAAAAGACAGAGCCTAACATTCCATAAAATGTTAAACGATAAGGGCGAACAAAATGCCATAAAAATGCGTATAGTGTTTTAGGTAACATAGGGGCATATTCCAAATTAAGTGATAGACTGACTTGTCTAGCCCTAATGACTAAATGACTAGAATTTATTATTATATCATAATTTCCTTATATAACTCAATATCCCTAGAAGAAAAGAGAAATTGCACTGAAAGTTTATTTAGTTTGATTTATATTGGTATTTTTAGAACTTATCAATGAATGGATAATAAAATTAATTTACGAAGAGATCTTAAACAGGGACCACGGTCTCTAATATTTCAAACCCATGTGTTAAAATAAAACCTTGATAAACACTTGAAACCAAAGGTTTTTCAGAACACCAATCCCCATTTGCTAAAAATCGAGGTACAATGGTTTTATGTTTTTTTATTTCTTCTAAATCAATATAACGTCTAAATTTTACAACGCCCCCATCTGCATCGCACCATTCATCAGATAATTGCCCTTCAATATGAGTGGTTTGGAAATAAAAATTGATTTTATGGAGTTGATCATTGGAATCAAAGGATTCTAAAACATGAAGTAGCGATCCTGTCTTAACAACCAGACCTGTTTCTTCATACACCTCTCTTTCAACACATTGCCTTAAACTTTCCTTTCCTTCCAAACGCCCACCCGGTAAATACCAATAGTGCCCGTCATTACTAACAAACAATAATTGATTATCTTTAACCACTAATCCGCGTGCGGCAATCCGAAATCCTAAGGCTTTAGATTCCGTCATCTTAAGAATTCCCATGTCTGTGATAAGATTCTTTTAAAAGATAACTCAAGACACCCGATACAATCAAAGCTAAAGGCAATACGGCAAGTGCCATCGAAAAATCGTTGATCGTTATCACCGGCATACTCTCTTGTGATAAGTGAAGGACATTATCTAGTAGCTTTCCAATTAAGGGTGGCAACAAAGCACCCCCAATCATCACAAGCATATTCGTAAAAGAAATAGCCGTTGCACTCACAGAAGATCTGGACAAATCATTACTCACTGCAAAAATTAATATTTCAACACTGGCAAAAAAAGCTGAGAAAAATAATAAAGAGTACATCCAGAGCAGTGATGTGCTTGGCATAAATATTGCCAATGCCATTAAACCCGCAGATATAAAAGAACCTAGGATCAATGGAATACGGCGGCTTTGGATCCTATCCGATAAGATCCCCCAAAGTGGCCCGCCAATGGCAAATCCTAGAAATATCATGGAAGAGCCAAAGGCTGCGTCCGCTTTTGTCATTCCAACGGTTTGTAAAAAACTAACTGCCCAGACTTCTGCAAATCCAGAAATGGGCAAAAAGGTAAGACATCCTATCATTCCGCAAATCCACATTTGAGGGCTTAGAAGCATTTCTTTTAAACCTTCAAATTGAGGAGAAGTGGTTTTTACACTTTTGACTATTTCAGTTTCAGTATCTTTTTCGTCTCGTAAAATAAACCATAAAATGAAAGTCAAAACAATTCCAGGTAGCGCTGAATAATATAAAGTGCTTTGCCAGCCAAGTCTTGTCACCAAGTCACTCATCAAAACCGCGCCACTGATCCCACCTAACATGCCTAAGGCGGTACAAAGCCCTGCCATCAAAGCAAAATAACGAGATGGCAACCAATAATTAGAAATTTTTAAAACGCCTACATAGGCAAATGCAGATCCAAACCCCACTAAAAAGCGACCAATTTGCGCAATAGTAATGTGTGTGGTTGCAGCAAAAAGATAAGTTCCAAAGGCGCATAAAAAACAAGCTAGGGTTAAAACTCGACGAGGACCAAAGCGATCCATCATGACACCTGCTGGAATTTGCAAGGGTGTATAAGCGTAATAGTAACAAGCGGCTAAATGACCAAAAGCTGCTTCACCTAAAAAAAAGGTTTGTTTTAATTCTGCACCCATCACACTGGGTGCTACGCGCAAGTAATATTCATAATAATAAAAAAGAGCACCCAACACACACATGAGGATGGCAACACCGGTTATTGTTTTAGGTTTTTTGACTAAAGTGTCTTGTCCTTCAGAAACCATATCAGAAGGCAGATCCATAACTTGTTCCTCTTATTGGAGACTATAAATAAAAAGTGCTAATCATTGGTCGGGGCGAGAGGATTTGAACCTCCGACCACATACACCCCATGCATGTGCGCTACCAGGCTGCGCTACGCCCCGAAGGCTAAATCATACCATTAAATCGATTCATTGGCATTGAAAATGAGGCTAGATGAGGGTAAATTCTCGAGATCTTCTATAGAAATTACTCTTTTGCGGCAGTTTCTGCGTCTGGATTTTGTTGTACCTTCGCTTTTAATTTCTGGCCCGCTTTAAAAGTAACCACACGCCTTGCTTTGATTATTTTAGGTTCCCCAGTCTTGGGATTTCTGCCGGGTCTTGCTTTTTTATCGCGCAATTCAAAATTGCCAAAACCAGAGATCCTAACTGGCTCTCCCCCTTCTAGGGTCGTGCGGATTTCTTCAAATACTTGATCAACAATATCCTTAGCGACTAACTTTGTTTTCTCTAGTTCTTGCTGTAAGCCTTCGGCAATTTCTGCTTTGGTGAGCGTCATAGCTTCATTCCCTTAAGATTGCGTGAAATTGTTTAGATAACATTAAAACAACCTGTTTCATTAGATCGTTTACTTCACTCTCTACCAATGTGCGTGAGGGGTGTTGCAAAATTAAACCTAAGGCCACACTCTTTTTACCGGGTTCAATCCCTTTACCCTGATAAACATCAAAAAGAGAGATACCCTGTAATAACTCACCCACACACTTCACAATAGCAGATCTTAAGTCTTCAGCAAATACCTTGTTATCAACTAGGATAGCAATATCACGGCGAATAGCAGGAAATTTTGACAAAGCATGAAATTCAGGTTTCTTTGCATCTCCAATCTTAGCCAGATCTAATTCAAAAACAAATATAGGACCCTCTAACTCTAATTCTCGAAGGATCCGAGGATGTAGCGCTCCAATTATTCCGACCAATTGCGGGCTTTCGCTCTTTTCTGATTGACGAATGATATTAGCTGTTTGCCCAGGATGAAGTGCAGGATGTTCTGCCTTTTCAAAAATAAACGTTTGGCCTTTCGCCAAGGATAGAAGTGCTTCAAGCTCTTTTTTAATGTCGTAGAAATCTATAGATCGAGAACTTTCTCCCCATTGTTCTGCATATACAGAACCTGAACAGACAGCGGCTAAGATTTGCTTTTCAGTTATTTTACTCTTCTCTTCAAGAAAACATAAACCCAATTCAAAAAAACGTGATCGTAATAATTGTCGGCGTTGATTATACTGGAGTGCCTGCACTAACCCCGGCAAGAGACTCACCCGCATGGCTGCTAACTCCGCTGAAATGGGATTCTTTAATAGCAAAGGATGATTGCCTGGAAAAAAAACGTTACTTAATTTTGGATCAATAAAACTATAGGTAATAACCTCCGAAAAACCTCTATTGATCAATACCTCTTTTAAATGCGAGGCAGAAACTAGGGTTTCTGGCATGGCATAAGAACCTAATTGCCCGGGTAACTTACTTGTGCTTAGTTTATTGAAACCATAGATCCGCGCAATTTCTTCAATCAAATCGACTTCTAAATGGATGTCTTGCCGGAAACTGGGCGGATAAACTTTAAAACCTTCTTTAATGGATTCGATCTTCATATGAGAGCGCTGTAAAATTTTGACTATCTCATCAGAAGATAAAGAAAGGCCTAACACTTGAGAAACTCTTTCTTTTCTTAAAAGAACACTGGGATTCATGGGTAAAGTCTGAATATCTTTTTCTTCAAAAGATCCCGCAGGAATACCGCTCGTGATTTCGACTATCAATTGTTGAGCGCGAAATAAAGCGTGTCCTTGCATCTCGGGATCTACTCCGCGTTCAAAACGAAAAGAAGAATCGGTTCTTAAACCATAGCGTTTTGCAGCTTTTCGAATAGCGATTGGGTCGAAATAGGCACTTTCTAAAAATAAATCGGTGGTTTTTTCGGTGACGGATGATGCTTCCCCACCCATAACGCCCGCAAGGGCTTGTGGTTTTGTTTTATCTGCAATGATGAGGGTTTCAGAATCTAGCTCGATAGTTTGACCATCCAATAGTTTTAATTTTTCACCCTGCTTAGATTTTCTGACGATAATTTCTGAATCGAGTTTTGCTAGATCAAAAGCATGCAGAGGTTGCCCCAATTCCAACATCACATAATTCAAGATATCAACAATCACAGAAACACTTCTTAGATCTGCTAATTCTAAACGCTCTATAAGCCAATCCGGACTTTTGGTTTGACTATTCACTTTTTGAATAATACAACCGCGATAGCGGGGACAAAGTTCAGGGCTTTCCAAGCGGATCACAAACGACTCTTTCATTTGTGTTGGCAACTGCGAGATAGCAATAGGCTTATAAGGAATATCTGTTAGAAGAGAAAGTTCTCTAGCAACCCCTTCCATACTCAGGCAATCACCGCGGTTGGGTGGCACTTTTAGGGTTAGGATCGCTTGAGGACTTTTACCCTTAGCCTCATGCCATTGCAGATTATCCACTTCTATCCCAGCATTGGTTAATTGATCGGCCAATACCGAGATCGATTCTTTTGGATCAATAAAGCTTCTAAGCCAAAGTTCGCTAACTTTCATTTAATATCCCTGCATTCATAAAAACAGTTTATCGAATTTATGAAGTAGATCAAAGTCTTTCATGCAAACCTTCAGCGGCTCTTTAGCAATCGATAGTGATTTTTATTCGTGTAGGCTTGTAGTCGCGCAAGATCTATCCCTAGTTTCTGACAAGCTTCCAAGTTATAAAATACAGTCAGTTCTTTCATTTCCTGTACGGGCAGATCTGCAATAGGGTTACCGTCTAATACTTTGATAGCCAAAGCACCCCCTTGCTCACCAATCTTGCGTTCTTCTACCCCAAGCCCAAGTGTGGCACCACTCTTAACGCTTCCTTCATCACTCGTCATTAAAGGGATCCCTTTTTCTTTTGCCATGGGCGCTAAGAGAGGAACACCACTGGCAATTAAATGATCTTTTAAGATAAGGATCGCTTCAGATTCTTCTGGAATAGCCTTGGCGGCTGTTTCCATATCAAGAAGATTTTGAACCATAATCGTTTGCACAGAGATCCCTAAAGTTTTACCCATTTCCGTTATATCCCCCACCTCTTTAAAATCTTTCTCATTCCCACTATGTAAAAATAAGGTTAAGTGTTTTATGTTAGGCAAAAGGTATGTAATAAAGTCTAATTTTTTCTGAGCGCCAATTTCATCCAAGATAGCCGTCATATTCTTTGGATTAAGTTTTTGTCTTTCTGCTTCAGAATAAAGGGCAGCCAAACTAACAATGGGTTGATCTTTGGCGATGCTTAAAGTCATTTGCGTAGCGCTCGTTCCAACAGGAACAATGAGATCGACTTTTTGCCCAACAAACCTATCCACGATACTGCGTTGAAGTTTGATATCATTTTGGGCGCTTTGCACGTCAAAGGTGACTGCCTTTGGATAGTGCTTGCTAACCACAGTTTTAAACCCCTCGACTATATCGGTTAAGGCCGCGTGTTCCATGGGAATTAAAAGTCCAATACTAAAGCTTTTTGGTTTATCGATATCCTCCAACGACCCATATAATACGCCGAGTGTTAATCCGACCAACGCAATGGCTAATAGAAATCTCTTATTCATAAAAAACCCCTTACAGTAAAGATATAAAATTAAAAAAATAAATTAACGTGAAATAAAAAGAGTTTTGCGCCAACGGCGCCAAAAGGGGATAAAAAAAAGAATTGCAGATAAAGCAAATCGTCGGTGGGAATTTAAATAAAGGTTTCTGTGTTGCATCTTGAGTTCCTTAAAGGTATTACTAAAAACAAAAAAATCGAGGTTTGGGTTTTACCAACGCCAACCAAATCTTGCTTTAAATAAATTGCCTTCTGTACTCATAGTTATCATATTATCATTCCAAAACAAAAAATGTCAACTTTTTGTCCCATTTTAGGGCTTTTATGGCGTCTTTATTAGACTACAGGATAAAAAAACAGTCTTAAGGGTTAAAGATCATCGGGATTTGGCCGAAAATCTTTGAGTGGGGATCTATAGGCGGCAGACCAATGAACGAAATGCATTTTGGATTTTGGAAAAAACCTGGAGAAATTCCAAAAAAGGAAAATATAGAACTATTCCCTGCAAACATTATGATTAAAATGCCAGATATAAATCAAACTGGCATTATCTTGGAACAAATCAACACAGGCGCTCTAGAGTCTGAAGTTTTTAAAGAATTTTCTGCAAAGGAAGAAAATGGTTGCATCAATATAATCTTAAAAAACACTAGAAATACAGATTTTTGTATTGGGTTTTTAATAGCTTTAAGCGATACAATCAAGTCTTTATTAGATAACCCTCAAAACGATAAAGTGTCTTTCTATATTGAAGGAAAAGAAGCAGCCTCTGTTGCTGTCTGTTTAGCCTCTTACAATTTGTGGGCAGAGCAATATTTATTTGCGGATGAAGCGCAAGAAGCTGCTTTCAAGAACATGCATGAGGAAGTAAAAAAAGCCATTTTACAAGGGAAAGATTTTTTTGTGAAAGAATTAGAAAAAAGAACTTTCCCCCAAGATAGGAGTTAAACAATGCCACAGAAATTATCCTTTTGGGAAAAAGCAAAAGAAATCGGCAATAGTATTAAGACAACACTGGCGGCCGCTGGGAAGCTTGTTGGGATAAAGGTTGGAACCGTCGATACCATTAGCAAGGAACTCGATACCAAAACACAACCCAAAAAAGACTTTATTAATCAAGTGAATCCACCAGAGAAGGATAATAATAAAACTCCCAAGAACTAGGTTACGGAATTTCTTAACACTTCAATTAAGTCTTGCATATCCTGTGGCAAAGGTACCTCCCAGTTCATTTCCCCTCCGGTAACGGGATGAATAAGGCCTAAACTTCTGGCATGTAAGGCCTGCCTTGGAAAATTCCTTAAAGCTTGTTGTAAGGTTTCGCTAGCCTTAGGAGGCAAACGTAAACTTCCATAAACTCTATCGCCAATCACAGGATGCTGAATATAGGCCATATGCACACGGATCTGGTGGGTTCGGCCCGTTTCTAATTGCACCTTAAGGTGAGAGAAGTGTTTAAATTTTTCAATAATTCGATAATGGGTAATAGAAGGCTTTCCAGACTCACAAACTCCCATACGCGTTCTATCTCTGGGGTGCCTACCAATAGGTTCACTCACAGTTCCACCTGCTGTTAAAACCCCATAAACCAAAGTTTCGTAGATCCGTTTCACAGTTCTTGCCTGTAACTGCGACACAAGTTTTGTTTGAGCGGTTAAAGTCTTGGCAACTACCATTAAACCCGTGGTATCTTTATCTAGACGATGCACAACCCCTGCTCTTGGGATTTGATTTAAACCAGGCAAACGATGCAATAAAGCATTAACCAGAGTACCTGCACGATTCCCAACAGCGGGATGCACAACGACATTCGCAGATTTATTAATAACAAGGATTTCCTCATCTTCATAAATAATATCTAAGGGCAGATCTTCACCACCCCACTCCGTATTCGCTTCAATCTCGGCGTTAATGCTTACAGTATCCCCTTCAAGCACTTTGTCTCGCGGTCGCTTTAATGCCCCATTCACTTGTACCTGGCCCTTTTCAATCCACTCTTTGAGCCGAGATCGAGAATGTTGCGGAAATAATATGGCTAGGGCTTGATCCAGGCGTTTGCCGGATAATTCAGGTGAAATTTCACTGTTTAGATGGATATTTTGCATTGGGCTTCCTATAGTATGTAAGCCAGCTTATCCGAACATAATAATGGGGTCAAGCCTTGATTCTTGCCCCCTGGTAGATTGATACTCTGGGCAGACTGGGTTAAACTGATTACATTCAAGACTATAAAGGTAAATGAGGTTTTCTTTGACTAACTTACGCATTGTATTGATTTTAATTGCAGCCCTTTTTATTGTGAGCTGTAAAAATAATAAGGATATTTATAAAGGCATGACTGCCCCGCAAATCTATGCCCAAGCTGAAAAAAACATGGAAAAAAAGAGCTATGGCCAAGCCGCAAAAGATTTTGAGGCACTCGAAACCCGCTTCCCTTATGGCGAATACTCCGATAAAGCCCAACTTGGCCTTATCAATGCCTATTACAAACATAATGATTCAACGCTAGCGCTATCTGCCGCCGATCGTTTTATTCGAATGAACCCTCATCATCAAAATGTGGATTATGCTTATTACCTAAAGGGCTTGATCGCCTTTGATCAAAATTATACCTTCACTTTCCGCCATTTACCCTTGGATAAAAGTGCAAGAGACCCTTCAACAGCTCAAGAATCCTTCGAATCTTTTAAAGAGTTAATTGAACGTTTTCCCAAGAGCCAATATGTGCCCGAAGCAGAAAAGCGCATGGTTTTTTTACGTAATCAATTAGCCAATCATGAATTACTGGTGGTCGACTATTATATTAAGCGGGGCGCTTATCTTTCTGCTGCAAATCGTGCAAATTATATTGTAAAGCATTATGAAAAAACGCCTGCAATTCCAAAAGCCCTGGCAGATATGGTGATTGCTTATCAAAAACTAGGAATGGAACAGTTAGCAAACGATGCCTTAACAGTCTTACGCAGTAATTATCCCAATAGTGAAGAACTTAAAAGCTTGAAAAGTTAAACAGCGGCTCATAGCCTTACTCTTCTTTTAAAGACATAAGACTAGCGTTACCACCTGCAACCGTTGTATTAATACTAAGCGATCGCTCTACACTAAGCCTTGCTAACATATGAGGCCCCCCGGCTTTTGGCCCTGTTCCCGACAAACCCTCGCCACCAAAAGGTTGTACCCCAACCACTGCCCCAATCATATTGCGGTTCACATAGATATTCCCAACTCTGACTCGCGATCGAATATAATCCATTGTACTTGTTATGCGGCTATGGATCCCGAGCGTTAATCCAAAACCTGTTTCGTTTACAGCCTTTATTACCTTGTCTAGATCAGAGGCTTTATATTGCACAATATGCAAAATAGGGCCAAAGACTTCTTCTGTTAAAACAGTAATGTCTTGGATTTCATAGACCCGAGGTGCAAAAAATACACCTCTCGGTAACTGTGGTAAATTGTCGGGTAACCTGCATTCATACACGAGTTTAGCCTCTTGTTTCATTCGTTCTACATGAGCTTGTAAACTGCTTGCTGCTTTTTCATCAATCACAGGACCGATATCGGTTGAGAGATCAAAAGGATCCCCTATTTTAAGTTCTGCCATGGCGCCTTGCAACATAGAGATAATACGAGGAGCGACATCGGTTTGTAAAAATAATACTCTTAAGGCAGAACATCGTTGTCCCGCACTGTTAAACGCAGAAGTAATTACATCCGTGACTACCTCTTCTGCTAATGCAGAGGAATCAACAATCATTACATTCTGCCCACCCGTTTCTGCAATCAAAGGTACTATGGCAGATCGTCTCGCTGCTAGCTGTTGATTCAATTGCCAAGCAGTACTGGTTGAGCCTGTTAATAAAACTCCTTGAATTCTCTTGTCTTGCATTAAGCGATCGCCAATCACGCTTCCGCTGCCAACCATTAACTGGACAACTTCTTTTGGCACACCTGCTTCATGTAAAAGTGAGATGACCCTTGCTGCAATCAAGGGTGTTTGGCTAGAAGGTTTAGCGATAACGGCATTTCCAGCAACAAGCGCTGCTGTTACTTGGCCTAAAAAGATAGCTAAGGGAAAATTCCAGGGACTAATACAAGCAATTACACCTCGACCATGCAGGCTTAATAAATTTTGCTCACCTGTTACACCGGTTAAAACTTTTTCTTTAAAATCTTCTTTGGATCTAACACTATAATACCAACAATAATCAATGGCTTCACGCAATTCTGAAAGTGAATCTTGAACCGTCTTTCCCCCTTCACGAATCAAAAAAGCCATTAATTCCGGCTTATTTTTCTCTAAGAGTCCAGCCATTTTTTCTAAACAACTTGCTCGTTCATCGATCGGTTTTCTATCCCAGAGGGGTGCAGCCTTTTGGGCAACTGCCAAGATCTCTTCTATTTCTTCGGCTGAGATCGGCTGGATTGCATGATTCAATACCCTAGGCAAAAAGCCTTGGATATCAACTAATAAGGGATCGGTTTCAGTACTACTACTCAGATCTAAACCTTTTGCATTAGGTCTTTCAGATCCAAACAAATCAATGGGTAACGGAATTTTGGGATTAGGAATTTCTTTTAATTCAGAGACAATTGAAATGGGATCTCGAATTAAGGCTTCTATGGGTGTGTCTTGATGTGTGATGAGATTCACAAAGGAAGAACTTGAACCATTTTCCAGTAATCGTCGAACCAGATAAGCTAATAAATGTTCTTGTTTCCCAACAGGGGCATAGATCCGACAAGGAATATTGAGCTTTTCAACACCCACAATATTATCGTATAAAGAACGCCCCATACCCTGCAAACATTGAAATTCAAAATCTTTTCTGTCTCCCGCCATTTCTAAAATCGCTGCAACGGTATGAGCATTATGAGTTGCAAATTGCGGGTAAAGAAGATCGGTTGCTGTTAATATCTTTTTTGCACATGCCAAATAAGAAACATCCGTTGAAGACTTACGAGTAAAGACAGGATAACTACTTAAACCCTTTTCCTGGCTCCATTTAATTTCGGAATCCCAATAAGCGCCCTTTACGAGTCTTATCATTAAGCGCCGTTTATTTTTTCTGGCAAGATCAATTAGCCAATCAATGACAAAATTCGCTCTTTTTTGATAACTTTGTACGGCTAAACCTAAACCTTGCCAACTCAATAGTTCTTGATCTTGGACTAATTTTTCAATTAACAATAATGATAGATCTAAACGATCGGCTTCTTCTGCATCAATGGTTAAACCAATATTGGCAGTCTTGGCTTGTAATACCAATTTTTTTAAAATGGGAAAAAGCTCTGCGAGAACTCGCTCTCTCTTATTCCATTCATAACGAGGGTATAGAGCAGAAAGTTTTATGGAAATGCCTGGGCTTTGGATGGGCCCAAGGTTTCGAGCAGCTTTTCCAATCGCATCAATGGCTGTTTCATAAGCTATAAGATAGTCTGCGGCATCTCGGGCAGTTTTTGCAGCCTCCCCCAACATATCGTAGGAATAGCGATAGCCCAGTTTTTCTGTACTTGATGCTTTTTCAAGTGCATTCGTAATGGTGTCTGCAATCACAAAGTGATTACCCAAACGCTTCATGCCCTCGACTATTACCAATCGAGACATTCCATTGCTTGCAACAACGCTCATATTAGTATCAAATAATTTTTCTAATAATACCAAGCCCCGCGTTGCTGCATTCACAAGAAAGGAATGGCTTTTCCCAAGCTGTTCTGCCCAATTACCAGAAAGTATTTTATCTTTAATAAAACGATCTTGAGTATCATTATCTGGGATCCGAAGCAGGGCTTCGGCAATGCACATCAACGCTATTCCTTCCTGACTAGACAAATCATAAGTCTGCAAAAAAGCTGAAAAGCCCTTCTCTTTTAAACGAGCGCTGCGAACGCGCTCCATTAGATCACGAGCTCTTACTTGAATACGTTCTACTTCTTCTTTAGAAAATTGAATCGAGTTTAATAAGGACTTTATACAAAGCGCCTCATCCATACGATAGGCTTTAGCGATTGCTCGTTTTAGGGGATCTGAACTCTCTTCCATGATTTTTTCACCTTAAAGGTGTCTGACACCTTTTTTCCATATACATATTATGGTATAGCAAAAATAAGTTTGAATAAAAGGTGCCTGACACCTTTTCCATCTTAAGCTTTCTAACTAAACTATTCGTGGAGGGTGCCTGACACCTTTTATTCAAGCAGACTATAATTTTGGAATGGGATCTAAGATCCCTTTCCACAGATTTCTGACTAAAGGGAAAGACTATGACAAATTCAATCTCTAGCGATGCGATAAAACAACTTTTTACTGAAGCAAGAACCCATCGTTCTTGGCTCCCTAAAGAAATGAGCGATCAAGATCTCAAGAACATTTATGAGCTGATGAAATGGGGACCAACCAGCGCCAATCTTTGCCCGGCTCGGATCCTATTTATAAAAAATGGACCTGAAAAAGAAAAATTAATTATGTGCCTTGAACCGCTTAACGTGGATAAAGTGAAAGAAGCACCCGTAACAGCGATTATTGCTTATGATCAAGAATTTTATGAACAAACGAAAAAGCTTTTTCCTCATGCGCCACACTTTCGCGATCTATATGCCTCTGATAAAGCGCATGCAGAAACTACTGCTTTTCGAAATGGCTCTTTGCAAGGTGCTTATTTTATTTTAGCCGCACGGGCTCTCGGTTTTGATTGCGGCCCAATGTCTGGCTTTCATAAACAAAAGCTTGATGAGACTTTCTTTTCAGGCACTTCTTGGAAATCGAATTTTCTTTGCAATGTTGGTTATGGTGATAAAACTAAGCTGTTACCAAGGCTTCCTCGCCTTAGTTTTGAAGAGACTTGTAAAATTATCTGAAAGCGCACCAAAGGTGTCAGACACCTTTTTTCTGTAATTAGTAAGAAGTGGCAACTGTAGAATTTGCTTCAACAACCACGGGTTTAGCAGTACCGATCTCTGCACGATTAATATCTTGATTGTCGATAGATTTTTTAACCATCCTACCTAAACCACGTACTGCGAAGATCCAAAGCGTAATGACCACTAAGAATATGGTAGCAATGTAGGGGATAGTAAACATCAGATCTCCACAGACAATTAATAAGATCTGAATCGTTAAAGATCCACCTGATTTTCCAAAACGAGAGGCAATGCCGTCTACCACAGCTTTACCTTTACGTTGTTCTTCTTTAGGTAGAGGAATAAACGCTATCTCTTTTGTTTCATCGAATACGGTATATTTGGCAGCTCTACCTAAGCAAATTTGAGCCGACCCAAACATCAATACCAGACTTGCAACCGGCAGACTAAAGATTGCATATAGCAGATCTGCTACCTGATAATTATTTTTAAATAACATACAGCCAAAGAAACCAACACTGGTAATAAGCCAAATAATAGGGGTGATCATGGCGGTGACTGTCCAACCATATCGCCGTATTACATTGCCTGATAATATAAATCCAGAGAGGGTTGCAAATACGCCTGTAATAGAGGCTATCTCATTAATATAGGCATTAAAGTCACTGGCATTAGAGAATCTTTGTTTGATTTGATCTGTCCATAAAACATCCGCCAAGTTATAAACAATATTATAGGCAACCACCAATATGGCGATATACAACATATATCGAGATTTGGCTAAATAAGAAAAACATTCTTTTAGGGATAATTTTTGGCTAGGTTCGTCTTTTTCAATTTCAGTCGTGATTGTTGTATCTACAATAACTCGTTTCCTAACCACTGTCTTATTCACCCAGCGGAATAATACAACAATCCCAAGCCCTAGCAGTAAAACTACACCCAATTGAAGATTTAAGGTTTGTTCCCAAGCATTACTTCCAAAGGGAAGATTTGGATTGTACTCTTGTAAGGTTAAAAACTGTGCCGATTGGCCAGAAAATATCCCTGAAAAATTGGCCCCCAGGGCAAAAATAGCATAAAACCGTTTTGCTTCATCTACCGTGGTGACTTCGTTTGCAAATCCCCAGAACAACATTGACAGAACCACTGCACTCCAAAGCTCTGACAATACGTAAAATAAGGATAAAGGCCAGTGCCGGACAACAGAAATTAAGCCTCTAAAACCTTCTGGCAACTCACCCTGTAATAACTCTGCAAAAGTGGTTAGCTCTAAACTCTGTCTATTGGGATATAAAGCGAGTAAAAATAAGGTAAAAAAGCCTAAAAATAAGGCCAACATGGTATAAAAAACTTGTTCGCGATTTAAACGATTTGAAAGCTTGGTGTAAACGTAGGTAATTAAGACTGCGCCTGGTAAAACAGCCCATACTTTTAAAAAGGGGATAACTTCTGCACCCGAGCCCTCTGGGGTTACGACTAAGGTGACTTTCATGCATCGAAGGATATTGTAAATAAAGGAAATCAAAAAGAAGAGCGCAAGCATAGGTACTAATTTTTTGTGTTCATACCCGTGAATGGGCCACAGAAAATTCCGAATTTTACCGAACGGTTTGATGTGCGTAGGTTGCATAGGCAAAGCCCATCCTATCTAAAAAACCCAAAGACCGAACCGACACTTGATGAAGCACATTATCCCTTAAAATTTGTTCTTTGTCAAACAAGTTATTCGGTGTAATTACTATGAATTAACCAGAGCCTGGAAGAAACAATATTTTGGCTCGTTACTGCATGTCTGAGTGAGCGCCAGCGAACGAGTATTGGTCCGAGCCAAAATATTGCTTTCTGGAAGGCTCCCCTAACCTTAATTAAAGGCTAAATAAAAAACTTAAGATTTAGACAAGGCCAAATCAGGTAGATTTTGCATTTCAGAATCAATATCCCTGCTGGCTAATTTTCCTAATCTTCGAACTGCAACTATCCAAAGGGTAAGGATCACAAAGAAAATGGCGGCCACATAGGGTATGGTTAAGGCTAGTTCACCACATAAAATCAATAGCACTTGGATCAAAAGAGAGCCCCCTGATTTCCCAAAACGAGAAGCTATACCATCAACTACCGCTTTGCCTTTTCGTTGATCTTCCTTAGGTAAGGGAATAAAAGCAATTTCTTTGGATTCATCAAACACGGTATATTTGGCAGCCCTACCTAAACAAATTTGCATAGAACCAAACATAAGGGCCAAGGTATAAATAGGAACTCCAAGTAGTCCTGCTAATACATCTGAAAAAAAGCTGGCATTGCTAAATAATAAACAACCAAAAAACCCAATGCTGGTTGCTAGCCAAATGGCTGGTGTAATCATGGCCGTAATGGTCCAACCATAACGCCGGATAACATTACCGGATAAGAGTAAAGCCGAAATCGTGGCAAACACCCCAGTAATCGAAGCAATCTCATTGATGTAAGCATTAAAATCACTGGCATCGGGATATCTTTCCCGAATTTGCTCTGTCCATAAAACGTCCGATAAATTATAAACAAGATTATAAGCTACAACGATAATGGCGATATAAAGCATATAAGGTGATCTGATCAATTGCGAAATACATTCCCAAAGAGATAATTTTTTACTCTCTACCGGGTTTGCTTGGTTTGTTTTATTCAGGATAAGCGATGACTTCTCAATTTGTGAGGGAATAGCCCGCCTGTTCATCCACCAAAATAAAGCTGCAATCCCAAATCCCATGATTAATACTACAGCAAGTTGCAAAATTAAGGATTGTTCCCAGGCAACCGTACCAAAGGGTAAATGCGGATTAAATTCGTCTAGTGTTAGAAATTGAGCGCATTGCCCAGAAAATATGCCTGAGCTATTGGCACCCAAAGCAAAAATGGCATAAAAACGTTTTGCTTCATCTACACTGGTACTCTCGTTGGCAAAACCCCAAAATAACATGGATAAAACAATGGCACTCCATAATTCTGAGAGCACATAAAATAAGGTTAAATGCCAATGTCGGATCAGAATAATTAACCCTTTTAAGCCCTTTAGCCAAACGGGCAGATTATCTTGTAACATTGTTGAAAGAGATGTTAACTCCAAGGCTTCTCGATGGGGGTGCAAGAAAACCATAAAAATGGTAAAAAAGCCCAAAAAAATACTTAAAATTGCATAAAAGACTTGTTCTCGATTTAAGCGATTGGAAAGTACCGTATAAATATAAGTTAAAAGAATAGCGCCTGGAAATACTGCCCAAACCTTCAAAAAAGGGATCACTTCAGCACTCGAGCCATCGGCTGTCACAACCAAGGTAACCTTCATGCAGCGTAAGATGTTATAAACAAATGAAATCAAGAAAAACAAGGTAAACATTGGGAACAGTTTTTTATGCTCATCCCGGTGGATAGGCCATAAAAAATTTCTTAAGCGACCAAAATTATGCTCTGAGTACTTCATTTATAAAATCCAGATAAAAAAAAGCCGGGAATAGACCCGGCTAGATTTAATTTTTTCTGCGTGAACGGCTTCATGCTTACCCACGCTCCACAAATTCTACAATGGCCATGGGTGCGCAATCCCCTTTACGATTGCCGCATTTCAAAATTCTAAGATACCCCCCTTGGCGCTCTTTAAAACGAGGGGCAAGTTCGGCAAACAGTTTTGTTACCGCATCTTTATCTCTTAAACGAGCAAAAGCCAAACGGCGTTTCGCAATACTGTCTTCTTTTGCCAAAGTTATCATAGGCTCTACAAAACGTCGGAGATCTTTGGCCTTGGGTAAAGTGGTTTTGATCATTCCATGCAGAATAATAGAATTGGTCATATTCTGGAACATCGCTTTACGATGACTAGACGTTCTTTTAAATCTTTTACCACTATTTCGATGACGCATCTCTAACCCTTATTGTTTCTCATGTAGCCCAGCGGGTGGCCAATTTTCAAGTCGCATTCCTAAAGAAAGGCCTTTGGTGGATAAAATATCCTTAATTTCTGTTAAAGACTTTTTACCCAGATTTGGTGTTTTTAATAATTCGACTTCTGTCTTTTGTATTAAATCACCAATATAAAATATATTTTCAGCCTTCAAACAATTGGCTGAACGAACCGTGAGTTCTAAATCATCCACTGAACGAAGCAATATTGGATCGATTTCAGCTCTATGTCTTGCAGGCTCTACTTGTTTCTCGCCTTTTAATTCTACGAAAACCGATAACTGATCGACCAAAACAGAAGCCGCCCAACGAATGGCTTCTTCGGGTTCGATCGTGCCATTGGTTTCCAAATCTAAAACAAGTCTGTCTAAATCGGTACGTTTTTCAACACGTGCGTTTTCAACCACATAAGTAACCCTGCGAACAGGACTAAAGGAGGCATCTAATTGCAACCAGCCAATGGGCTTGGTTGTTTCTTCTGGATCTTGCCGCATGCTGACAGGTTCATACCCACGACCACGCACCACTCGCACTGTCATATCCAAATCGCCCGCTTTAGTCATATGGGCAATAACGTGTTGTGGATTAATAATTCGAACATCGTGTGGCAATGAAAAATCGGAAGCCAAAACAGGGCCTTCACCTTGTTTATTTAATTTAAGCTCGACCTCATCTCTGCCTTCTAATTTAAATTCAATACCTTTGAGGTTTAATAAAATATCGATGATATCTTCTTGTACCCCTTCCTTGGTCGTATATTCATGGAGCACTCCATCAATATGCGCTTCTACAACCGCACAACCCGGCATGGAAGACAATAAAACTCGTCTTAAGGCATTCCCTAAGGTATGGCCAAAACCGCGTTCTAAAGGTTCTAGAACAACCTTAGCACGATGATGCCCAATTTGTTGAACATCGACTAATCTCGGTTTTAAAAATTCTCTTACGGCACGTTGCATGAATTGCTCCTCTGGACAAAAGGCCTTCCTTACTTCGCGTAAAGCTCTACTACCAATTGTTCGTTTAATTCCGCTGGTAATTCACTTCTATCAGGAATACGTTTAAATACGCCCTTCATTTTACTAACCTCTACTTCAACCCATTCTGGGAAACCTTCACCTTCGGCTAAACGAAGAGAATCCTGAACCCGAACTTGAGACTTAGATTTTTCTCGCACTTCAATCACATCGCCAGCTTTAACCATATAAGAAGGGATATTCACAACTTTATCGTTTACGGATATCGCTTTATGTCTGACTAATTGACGAGATTCTGCGCGCGTACTTCCAAATCCTAAGCGGTAGACAACATTGTCTAAACGGCATTC
>Ga0207028_1069_pt1 | contig 24242 bp, 18 predicted proteins | sample Alteio_BWMinCont_41_FD_153287 | JGI IMG/M metagenome (GOLD analysis project Ga0207028, IMG submission 153287) | Enriched cells from forest soil in Barre Woods Harvard Forest LTER site, Petersham, Massachusetts, United States -... | ecosystem: Environmental > Terrestrial > Soil > Temperate forest >... | reverse complement strand
CTTTATCGACACCCTCAACTAAGTTTCTGGGACCTGAAATATTAATATTTTTATTTAACATAAAAGAATGCGCATAACTGCCGTCAATAATAATTTTTTTGGTGATATTATAACCCGTCGATGCTCCAGCAATAATATTATCACCATTATCTATTTGATAATTTCCACTGGAAGGTGATGGAACATAACTGCTCGCCACACGAAACACCCAGTCAGGCGTAATATAATATTGACCGCCCAATGTTACATTCCAAGTATTATGAAAATTATACAATACTTTTGCATGTGGTAATATCACCGGTTGTGTACCCATCTGCGTCGCAACATTATACATATTGACATCTTTAAAAATATTCCACTGAATATACTGAACAGTAGCCAATAATCCTAAGTCACGCGTAACAAAACGGGTCATAGTCAATACGCTTCTTGCGGGTATCCAATAATTAAAATGATAATTATAAACGGTCAAACCAGGATGAGTATTGACAGAACTACTACCGATAAATTGATAAGTCATGGGACTTCTATAATTTAAGCCAATAAGTGTAGCTTTCGCTGGTTTCAATAATATTCCTACATCGCCACCCCAACTAGTACCATTAGAATCATTATGACTTGTGCTATCAGGAATATTTAAACTTGGTAATCCTGTCACAGGCTCCGTGATAAAACTTGCCTTAGAAAAATTTAATCCAGCGCCTATAGAAAAATACTCATTTATTTTCAATCCCAATGATGGAACCAAATCGATATCTTCAACTTGATTACTTGGTTGCACATAACGCAAAATGGAATTGACATCTAAATCTCGATTAAAATTATTAGCAACGAGTGCTAAACCCCATGTTACTTTAGGAGTAACAGGTGTCGCTAAATAAACCGAGGGCAAATAAAATGTTGAGTTGGTATTCGAGGTACCCGATTGCATATAACCTGTTAATTTTTGTGTAGCTTCTCCAGTAAATTCACTTTGTAAATGCGCAACTGAACCAAGCATCACAAATTGCGGGTTATTGACTAGTGTTAATGCGGCTGGATTAAAATAGCCTGCTGTAGCATCATTGATAACCGCCGTTCCTATCGTCGCTTCTATAAATGAAGCATAAACAGGAAAGGGGAATATTAAGAAACCCGCAACAAGACTATATCGCAACTTTTCACGACAAGCTAAAAATCCCTGTTTAGACATCTAAATCCTTTAGGAATTATTCTTTTGTCACCTTACCACAGGCAAGGTGACAAAAAATATAGTCAAGTCAAGCAATAGATTAAATATAGATCAATTATACGCCGCCCGTATTGGGTTTTTGAAATTTAGCATAAATCAAATAACATGCACCCAAACCAACGATAATATAAACAATTCGAGCAATAATCGATTCGCCGAATATCATAGATACAATATTAAGATTAAAAAGACCAATTAAAAGCCAATTGATACCACCGATAATAACTAGAATCCACGAGATTAAGCCTAACATAGCAGCATTCATGATGATTTAACTCCTTTTAAATACAATCACAAGAATAGATAAGACATCTATCTAGCCAGGAATAATACCATACCTTATTCCCAGCAAACAATTATTTTGAGCTATTTGATAAAATTGTAATCTTGCATCATTCGCATAAAAGCTCTGCCTTCCTCACTTTGATCTTCGTAAACATAAGATTTAATATAATTTTCTAATACATATCGAAAATTGGGCAAACTAAGTATTTCTAAAATCTCCGCACTTCTTTCCTTATCAAGTGGACTTTGATCTTTGCAGCATTGGAATAATATAGCTGCTAAAATTTCCGCTTTACATGCTTTACGCAAGCTATCACTATATTTAAAACTTTGTATACAAAAATTTAACGCGCGAGTTTTATTCCATTCACGCCATTGATTAAAGAAATTTAATGCCATGTTTTTATAACGTGAGATATTATCTTTAAAATCGGAAGATTGCGAGAACATCAAAAATAATAACGCGGGAATACATGCCTCAACATTAGCCCATGAACAATTTCCACTGATTTGTGCAGTAACTTTTAATTCAGTGATAGGTTCTAAACCTAATATATCAGGCAAATCGGTATTGATAAAATCACTGGATTGTTTAACAAAAATAATCTCTTTAATGAAATCTAAAGTTAAGCGCTGTGGTTGTGTAATTTGATAAAACATCACATTATCATAAAGACGACTGTCTTCACGTCTATCACATTTTACAAATATATTCCCTGCTTTAATAAAAGTAATAGCATGTCCCTCATAAGCGACGGGCATAAGCAGAGGTTCTTGTTTCAATAACTTATTGATATCCTCATTATGATTTTTGATATCGACACGATATTGTTGATAGGTTGCAAGACGTGCTGCACGGCTGATAACATCGACAATGAGTTGCGAATGACGTTGATATTGACGTAAATGTCTTGCAGCAAAGTGATTTCTAAATTGAGCAACAGACTCTGCAATAATAGCTAAACTAAATTCTAAATAAAATCCCTCAAAATCGAGCTCAACATAATTATTCTTTGTATCTACCATATCGGCTGTACCTACAAGCTCAAATATATGGCCTAATAGTTTTGCGTTAATATAGTCTTGTGCGAAATCAAGTCTGGCTCCATATTGTAAAAGCAAATTTTTTAATGCCAATTGTTCACGTAATAATGGCATTACTAGGACAGGCTGACCTGCAAAAGTATAACCATTAGGATTGGCGCCTTTATCCAATAATAAACGTGTAAAAGGAATATTATTATTTTCGGCAGTCCATTGTAATGCCGTTCCACCCGTTGCATCTTGCAAATTTACATCGGCACCGTAATCAATAAGTATTTTTGCTATTTCTATATTATCTGCAATAGCTGCCTCAATAAGTGGTGTAAAACCATATTCATCTAATGCATTAATATCTTCTCGATATTGTAATCGATGTATAACATCATCCATACGTTCTTCAATAATGGCATCAGCAAGTGTTATCATGTCGCACTCTTAATACGGTCTTGGTTTAGGATTAAATCCCGGCTGATAATTCAATCTTAATTTATTTTCATTTTTGTTTTCTAATTCTTGCTTTTGTTCCTGGTTCGTTTCAGCCGTGTTTTCACTCGGTATAGCACTGATTTTTTGATCTCGAATCCCGCTAAATTTGATAGCCACAGGATGGGTTTTATATTTGGAATAAGCACCGCCTCCCATGCCCATCTCTCCTGTATAAGCTTTCCGGGTAGTTAAATTAACAGGACCTTCTTTAGCCTCTTTTCGTTCTTTACGTGTAGCCTTTTGTTTGTCCACACGTGCTTTATGAACATCTTTATGAACTGCCAATAGACGTTTTTGTTCCTTTGGTGATAAAACATCATCGCGCTGCATAGTCGATGATACATCTTGATAATGTGACTCTATGCCGCCAGAGGAGCCGCCTTTATCATCATCGTCATCTTCATGATTTTTATCATCATATTCATTAATTTTCATAGTGTTACCTAGTTAATAAACCAGATGTTATACTATAGATTATAACAAAAAAATGATACATTAGAGATCTAACAACACTGCTGCAATCCAGGGAAAAGCCACCGTCACATCACTCTGAATAATTTGATAATAACTTTTAGTGGATAGCTTGTCCCACGTAATTTTTTCTTTACCACCCGCTCCAGAGTAAGAACCATAAGACATAGGCGAAGAACCAATTTCAATAAATCCAGCCCAGTCACGTACTTTAGGTAACTGTAAATCATGTTTTAATGAAGGCACAACACAAATCGGAAAATCTGCTGCGATACCGCCGCCTAATTGCAAAAATGCAATAGGATGTTTTTTTGAATTTTCCATATACCAATCATATAGCAAAGTAAAATATTCCAGACCTGATTTCATAATATTTTGATCGAGTATAATCTTTTTATCTTTTCTGTATTTACCATAATAAGTATAACTTGCAAAAATATTTCCCATCGTCGAATCTTCAAAACCAGGCACGATAATAGGTATATTTTTCTTATAAGCCGCATAAGTCCAACAATCATGTGGATTTGCATTTGCATCCGGCTTGATGAGACCTTCTGCATATAATCTTCTAAAATATTCATGTGGAAAATATCGTTCACCATTTTTTTGCGCTTTTTGCCACATGTTAAGTAAATGCGGCTCCATGATTCGAACACTTTCTTCTTCGGGTAAAAAAGTATCGGTAATTCGACGGAATCCGCAATCACGCAATTCAGCTTCCTGATCACGCGTTAATTCGGTATAACCTGGAATATAAGCGTAATGCGAATGAGCTACATAGCGATAATAAGATTCTTCATGATTGGCGCCTGTTGCTGAAACAAGATGGACTTTATCTTGTTCAATCAATTCAGCAAGCATGACACCCACTTGAAATGAACTTAATCCGCCAGCAATGGTAACTACCAATTTACCATCATTCGCTAAATGTTCTTTAAGCCAATAAGCCGCATCCAACGTTGCTCCGCCATTACAATGACGCAAGGTTTGTTCTGCAAAAACACTTACGGGTGATTTTGATTTTTTGACATGTTTGGTCAGCGTATCTGAAAGTGATTTTTCAACTTTCATATTCGACGCTGATTTAATATGTTTTTTAAGACTAGCAGATAATTTATTTACTTTTGATTTTGTCATTCTTGAATCTCACATGCATCACTCACAATAGCTTTTTCTATTTCAATAGGATTGACGGGTACATCTTGATGACCTGCCCGGCTTGTTGTTGAAACAGCTTTAATTTTATCAACGACATCCATACCATCTATGACTTTACCGAATACACAATAACCCCAACCACTTTCTGTTTCTGAGCGAAAATTCAGAAAATCATTATCATTTACATTAATAAAAAACTGCGCGGATGCAGAATGGGGATCCGATGTTCTCGCCATCGCAATCGTGCCACGTTTATTTGTACCACCATTTTTAGCTTCATTTTTAATGAAGGACCTTGTTTTCTTTTGTTTCATGTCCGCATCAAATCCACCGCCTTGTATCATAAATCCATTGATTACCCGATGAAATATACTGCCGTCATAATAGCCTTCTTTAACGTATTGGAGAAAATTATTAGCTGTTTCTGGGGTGTTTTCAAAATCTAACTCGATAGAAATATCGCCTTCTGTCGTTTTTAAAATGATCATTATGATTCCTCATTAAAAATTTAGCCGTGTAGCATACCAGAATATCTGTTAATTATCTATTTTTACTATTAAATCCATTGCATCAGAACGTCCATGATCATCCACCACCCTAACCGTAAATTTCCCTGGTTTTGCCGCCCATAAATAGGGTTTATTTTCCTGCGTTGAACCTAGATAACTTTCATTGACAAACCAATATAATGAACGCACATCAGCATCAACCGTTGCAGCAAAGGGGATAATATTACCTTCTAATGCGTGACTACGTAACACATAATTTTTCGCCATTTGAGGCGATGTGATTTGCGGAATGAATCCACTTTGATCGAGTTTACATGAATTTGCATAATCTGGAGGGATTCGTCGTTGTATCCCTGCCTGTTTAAAAATTTTTAATAAATCGGTAGGCCAAAATTCATAAATCTCAAAACGAGTGTTTTCATTAAATTGACAAGCACGCAATCCTGTCTTCTTATCTATTGGAATTTCTCGATAAATCGTATCTGTTTTGATAGGCGATTTACCTGGTATAAACCATGTCATTTCTGTATCTTTACAATATCTTGTTGGTAACATCCCGGATGCTTTGCAAACAGCAACTTTCGTGAGATTCATGGTATTAGGATTTTTTTGGATAAGAACGACATCCGTTTGTTTATGAATGCTGTCAATAAGCTCAAAAAGCAAGGGTGCCGCCAGGGTTTTGCCTACCAATGCGGGATTGCTTCGATTATCAAAATTTCCAAGCCACACGACCAACACATATTGACCAAACATGCCCACAGCCCAAGCATCACGAAATCCCGATGAAGTTCCTGTTTTCCATGAAACAGGAGTGGGACCGGAATCTTTTAACATATCTAACACAAGATAACTCGCTTCCGGACTTAATAAATGCTTACCCACTTGTATAGATTCATCATTGCGTTTACGTAATGGATGCCAAACTCCATCGTTAACCAACATGACATAAAGACTCGCTAACTCTTGCATACTGACAGGAGCACCACCCAATACCAAAGCAAGGCCATAATAATTCTGTGATTTTAATTGCTTAACGTTGGCCTGTTCTAAAAGTTCATAAAGATCGGGATGAGCAAGTTGCTCTGCAAGATGAATCGCGGGAATATTACGACTTAAGATCAATGCATCTTTAGCCTTGATAGGGCCCATAAATTCATAATCAAAATTCTCAGGATTATAGGTTCCAAAACTTCTAGGAACATCTTTTAAAACCGTGCCAGGATGAATAAGTCCTTGATCTAAAGCTAAGCCAAAAATAAAAGGTTTTAAGGTCGAGCCTGGCGAACGCTTGATAGCTGACCCGTCAATTTGACCAGAAATAGCACGATTATAAAAATCTGCTGAGCCAAGAAGGGCCTTAATACCCATATCACGAGTATCGACCAAAAGCACCGCGACATTATTAACACCCTTATTTTTTTTACGTTCAACATACTGATGAGATAATTGTTCAACCATTTTTTGTAACCGCAAATCTAATGTCGTCACAATGTGATATGGACCTTCTGGTGCATAGGCTAATACAGAACTTACAAATTGCGGTGCAAGAAAAGGTAAGTCCTTAATTTTATGTAACTGCAAAGGCAATTCCATAAATGCTTTCTTATGTTGATCTTTGGGATGGCTTGCAAGCCAACGTGTAAACAATATTTTACGGCTATCTTCAAGCTTTTTTAAACTTGAAATACGTTGAACAGGATTTTGGGGGATAACACTCAAGGTCAACGCTTCAGGCAAGGAAAGTTTCTCTGCCGGTTTCGCAAAATAAATCAAGCTAGCTGCACCCACTCCTTCTACATTGTTACCATAGGGGACTAGATTTAAATAAGCTTCTAATATTTGTTTCTTACTATAATGCAACTCTAACCGTATAGCATAAAGCATTTGCCAGACTTTCCCAGCCACCGTTTTTGAATGAAGTCCATATAAAATACGTGCTAATTGCATGGTAATAGTGGATGCACCCACCCTACGAGATTTCACCACATAGGTTTGCCATATAGCCTTCATGCTCGCCAAAGGGTTCACTCCCACATGCCAATAAAAATACTGATCTTCTTGCAGTAAAGTTGCTTCAATCAACTCCGGAGCGATTTTTTCCAAGGGTGTATAAAGACGGTATTTATCATCCTGGCTGAGGGTCAAACGCAACAAATGTTGTTGATTATCGAAAACCGCACGAGAAAAACTCACTTCCTCAAGAAGAAGTGGTTTTGGAATCAAAAAAAACCCTAAACATGCGCTGACAAACAGCAAAACTAGGGGTAAGCTATATTTTTTTAGTACCTTGATCATAAGCGCACTGAGTATATATGCAAACAAACCTATTTTCACGATTTTTTACCCTTATCTTCGGAAAAATAACATGGACTTGTCCATCATGGCTAAACAGTCTGTGTCAAAAGATATGGGCTCATAGTCGAATTTTTTGGGCGGTATTAATAGGATTAATCGCAGCAGTAGGTTTGCTTATAGTTTATCAAAGCCTGCCCCAACCCAATCGCATTGTAGCGCACATCACCGCTCCTGATATCACACCCTTAGCGGATGAACTTATCCCTCATGCCCTCACTATAGAATTTGCTTATGAAAAACCAGGTTCTCCTATTGCATCGATTGCACCCCTGAATCTTATTGGCAAACAAGTGGCTAAAGGTATTAGCATATCACCAGCTATCCCAGGAACCTGGGTTTGGGAAAACGATAATCGTTTAGTTTTTACCCCAAATATAGACTGGCCAGCAGGTGAAAAATACACCATTCATACAAATAAAGAAATCTTTGCTAAGGGAACACCATTAAAATCCTTGGATTATTCATTTATCACACAAGCTTTTACAGCAAACATCACTGAATTCAAATTCTATCAAGATCCTATCAACCCTAATACTCGCGAAGCCATTGCAACGATAAGCTTCAATTATCCCGTCGATATTAAAAGCTTAGAAAATAATGTAGAACTTATGTTACAAGCCATAAGTCACGGCGAAAAAAGCAAAATGGCTGAGCGTTTTACCTTCACCATCACCTATGACAAATATAAACGCACAGCATATCTCCACTCAGAGTCGCTTAAGCTGCCAGTAATACCGCGTTATCTTGAAATGACGCTTAATAAAGGCATCAAAGTACATGTCGGAGATGCTAAAACAACTGAAAGCATATCAAAAACTGTACTTATTCCCGATGCACAAAGTTATTTCAAAATTGATCAAGCTACCGCAAATATCATTCGTAACGGCAGAGACCAACCAGAACAAATTTTAAACATAGAAACTACCGTCGGTGTCACAGAAGCTATACTTAACAAAAATTTACATGCTTATCTATTACCCCAAGATTATCCAGCTACAGCAACTGAAGAAAGCAAACCGAATTATGCATGGCAAAATCCAGGCGAAGTCAGCGCTGATATCCTAGCTCTTGCAACACCACTTTCATTGACATCTATTCCTGCTGACAGAGATTACGCAAGCTTACATAACTATCAATTCAACGTTGAAAATCCAGGATATATTTATTTAAAAATTGATAAAGGCACTCGTGCTTTTGGTGATTTTGAGTTAGCCAATGACTATATGGCTGTCATCAAAGTTCCTGAGTATCCTAAAGAAATTGGTTTTTTACATAAAGGCGCATTATTATCCTTAAGCGGCGAAAAAAAGCTTTCTGTGACAGTTCGTGGGTTACCCGCTGTTAAATTTTCGATTGCCCGCGTTTTACCTCATGATATTAACCAATTAGTCACGCAAACAGAAGGCAGCTTCAATAACCCACAATTTCTGTTTTATCACTTCAATAAAGAAAATATCAGTGAAATATTTTCAGAAACACGTGAATTTGATGCAAATAATCTAGCAAAATTACAATACTCTGCACTCGACTTAGGTAAATATCTTGCTAATAAATCGAATCCAGGCGGACCCCTGGGATTATTTCTTTTACAAGCAAAAGGATGGGACCCTAAAACAAAAGAATATATTCAAGCTAAAGCAAGTCGATTGATACTCATCACGGATCTTGGCCTTTTAGTAAAAGACAACCATGATGGTAGTCATGATATTTTTGTACAATCTATTTCGACTGGCAAACCCGTTGCAAATGCCGGTATTTTTGTTTTAGGAAAAAATGGATTAGCTATTGCAACACGCATCACTGATGCCAGTGGTCATGCCTATTTCTCAAATTTAGACAGTTTCATTGAGGAACGTGAGCCCACTGTTTATCTCGCTCGATTAAACAATGATGTCTCTTTTATCCCATACAAAAATACTGATCGAGAATTAAATTTTTCACGATTTGACGTAGGCGGCATTGTTAGCAATAACGAAGAGCAATCAACACTTAGTGCTTATATATTTTCAGATCGAGGTATTTATCGCCCAGGAGACAAAGTTAATCTAGGTGTGATAGTAAAAAAAGCCTATGCTGCAGCCCAGGCTGCAGGGCTTCCTGTGCAACTTACCATAAGCAATCCACGTGGTAACATAGTGCTTAATCAGAGCCTAACACTTGATGCCTCAGGATATTTCGCATCAAGCTTTGACACTTCAAACACCTCACCTACGGGCCAATACAGTGTATTCTTAAATATTGTGAAAGATAAACATGCCAGCAGCTTATTAGGTTCAACGACTTTCAAAGTAGCTGAATTCTTACCTGATCGTATGCATATCACTGCAAAGTTGTCACATGAAGCTACAAAAGGCTGGATTTCACCGCAAGATTTATCCGCTATCGTTAATCTTACCAATTTATACGGCACTCCTGCTGCGGATAGAAAAATCAGTGGTCGTATATTACTCTCTCCTCAAGCTGTAAAATTTAGTCAATATAGCGATTATATATTTACGGATCCTTTACTAGACCCTAAAAAAGCACCTAAGGTATTTACTGAAATCTTAACGGATGTCAAAACTAATGAACAAGGTATTGCAAACCTTGCGCTACATCTTGATCGTTTTGACAAAGCAACATATCAATTAACCATTTTTGCAGAAGGATTTGAAGCCGAAGGTGGTCGAAGTGTCAATACACAAACGACAGCATTAGTAAGTCCTCTAGACTATCTCGTTGGCTATAAAACCGACGGTGATTTGCGTTACATTAAACAAAACAGTCAACGTCAAATCAAGTTTATTGCTATCAATCCACAATTAAAACAACAAGCATTAACACCTCTAAGCTTACAATTATTTAAACAAAGCCCCGTCACAACTTTAGTAAAAAATGATAATGGAACCTATCAATATCAATCTTTGATTCAATCAAGCGAATTAAGTAAATCAGCATTTACTATTGCTGAAAATGGAACCTATTACACATTACCAAGTCATACTATAGGTGACTTTATTGTCAAAATCATTGATAAAAATGGCACTGAACTATCTCATGTGAACTACACTATCGTTGGGGAAAGCCAACAACCTCTTTCTAAAAATGCCGAATTGAATATAAAACTCAATAAGGCAGAATATTTACCTGACCAAGATATTGAAATGCAAATCACTACACCTTATGTAGGTTCTGGGTTTATCACCATAGAACGAGATAAGATCTATGCTTATCAATGGTTTCAAACAAATACTACAACATCATTACAAAAAATACATATTCCAAAAGATTTTCAAGGTGGCGGATATGTCAATGTCGCATTCGTAAGAGATTGGAATTCACCTGAAATTTTCATGAGTCCATTATCTTATCATACCGTACCATTCACTGTGAATAAGGCTAGTCATACACTCACGATAAACTTAAACGTCCCGGAAGTTACACGACCAGACGCATATTTACCCATCAGTTATAGCTCTGATAAACCTGGTAAAGCCATTATATTTATCGTTGATGAGGGTATACTCCAAGTCACTCATTATCAAACTCCTAATCCTCTGGAATTCTTTTTTCAAAAACGTGCGCTCGAAGTTAATACACAGCAAATTTTAGATCAAATCTTGCCAAAATATATGGCTGATCGAGAATTATCTGCAGTAGGCGGTGATAACGGAGAGTCCGATTTAGGTAAGTACATCAACCCCTTTAAACGCAAAACCGATCTGCCTGTTGTGTATTGGTCAGGTATAGTTGACACCGACCAAACCCCAAAGGCCCTCCGCTACAAAGTACCTGATTATTTTAATGGAAGCTTACGCGTCATGGCAGTCGCTGTATCGAATGATGCTGTAGGTTCAAGCGAGAAATCGACAAAAGTACGCGGTGATTTTATTATCAATCCTAATATACCTACCTTTGTCGCGCCGGGTGATACATTCGAAATAACAGCAAGTATTGCTAATAATTTACAACATTCTGGTACTTCTGCACCCGTCAATGTAACTATATCTACGGGACCTCAATTCGAACTTCTAGGCCCATCTCAACAAACCGTTAAAATCAACGAAGGGAAAGAACAAACGATTCGTCTTAAATTAAAAGCAAAACCTATACTAGGGTCAGCCGCAATCACCATCACAGCAGGCATTGGCAATCAATCAAACAAGATCACGACTACACTGAGTATACGACCCGCAAGCACCTATTTAACCACTGTCAACAGCGGTTATACTAATAAAAAGGACAATATACTTAAACTTGATCGTCAACTTTATCCAGAAAAACGTTCTACTGACGCTGCTATCTCAGAAAGTCCATTAATTTTAGTTTATGGTTTAGAACGTTATTTAAATAATTATCCTTATGGTTGCACGGAACAACTCGTAAGCAAAGCATTTCCATTACTCGCCATGTCAGATCAAACCTGGTTTACGACAGATAACAAACTTTTAAATTCAAAAATTCAGTCCACTATCCAAATGTTAACACAACGCCAACTTTCGAGTGGCGGCATAAGTTATTGGCCTGATATGAGCAATAATATTAACAATCCTTTTGCCTCCGTCTACGCCATGCATTTTTTAACTGAAGCACGAACACAGGGATACGATGTACCTAAAGAAATGTTTAGTAACGGAATGGCTTATCTCAAGGATTTAGCGACTCAAAGTGTTTCCAACTTGAATGAAGCACGCATTAAAGCTTATGCCATTTATATTTTAACGCGTAATGAAATAATAACCACCAATGATCTAATCAATTTACAACTCTATCTAGAAAAAGATTTCCCGAAAATCTGGCACCAGGACATCATGAGTGTCTATATGGCCTCTACCTATCTATTATTAAAAAACTATCCCGATGGCGAACGTTTAATGAAAGCCTATCAACCAGGCAAGTCATCATCAGAAACGGATTCCGATTTTTATGATCAAAACATTGCAAAAGCTGAATATCTTTATCTGATTGCAAGGCATTTCCCAGATTATCTTCCACGCGTAGGAAATGATCTTGTTCAATCACTCATTACAACGATGAATTCTGATGAAATGAATACCATTTTATCGAGTTATACCAGTTTGGCATTATCATCATATGCTAAAAATATGAATCAAAAAAATAATACTATCTTCAGAATTTCTTCCATGCTTGCCAATAACAAACAGATAACATTTCCTGGAACGAATGATACTTACCAAAAAATAAGCTCTTCTGATAATATAAAATCGATTCAATTCATGAATCCATCGAGTCATTACTATTTTTATCAAATTGCACAAACAGGATTTGATATAAATACATCTCATACAGCCATCAAAAAACACTTGGAAGTATTACGTGAATATAGAGATGCAGCACAAAATGTTATAACTTCTGCTGAATTAGGGCAAGAAATTGAAGTTCATATACGAATACGTGCTCTGGATAATTCCTATCTTAATAATATTGCCATCATTGATTTACTACCAGGCGGATTTGATGTGGTAAATGATTTCACTACTTTTAAAAATGTCGATTATGCCGATGTTCGTGAAGATCGTGTGATATTTTTTACAAATGCAAGCGTAGATGTAAAAGAAATTGTTTATAAAATTAAAGCTACGAACTCGGGTGACTATACTGTACCCGCTATTACAGCATCTTCTATGTATAATCCTACGATAGTGGCAAGAGGTGAAGCCTCGAACTTAAAAGTGAGATAAACGTATGCGGATCTTGCTAGTATTTATACTCTATTTTTCCATGCTATCCACTAGCTTTAGCATGGAAAATGTATTTTATGTCTTACGTGACCAACAACAGCAAGCCCTACAAGCTCTAACGATGCATAAAAAAATAGTTAACACTGTTATTTTTCAAGCTTATGTTATCGACAGTAAAGGCAATGTTTCAGGTGATGCGGATAAAGCTGTGATGGCTTTTGGCAAAGCAAACTCTATTCACCTCATGCCCATGGTCACCAATAGCAAATTCGATGCTGCACTCACGCATCAATTTTTGGCAAACTCCAATGCACGAAAGCTGGCTTTAGATACTTTATTAGCTTCTTGTAAAAAAAATCAATTTTATGGTATTCAATTTGATTTTGAGATGGTTCCTCTGACAGATAAAAAACTATTAACTGAATTTTATCGCGAAGCCGCAGATTTGTTTCACAAAAATAAGTTTATAGTAAGTTTTGCTATTGCACCGACATTGAAGGATGATCATTTCCCAACAGATTATCAAAAAAAACTTTATACAGTTTGGCAAGGCGCTTATGATTTTAAAAAACTCGGCGAAATCAGTGATTTTGTTACAGTGATGGCTTATGATCAACATGGCATTGGCACTATCCCGGGGCCCGTCGCTAGCTTGCCATGGGTCGATCTCGTCATCAAGCATGCTTTATCACTTATTCCTGCCAATAAAATTTCATTGGGTGTACCCACCTACTCTGGCTTATGGTATATGAGCGCTATACCGCATACGACACGCATCACCATGCATTATAATTCCTTAGATTATCGCACTTTACAATATATTATTAAAAAACTACAACCTCGCATTTTTTGGGATGATTTAAATAAAATTCATTTTTCATTTTATGATTCCGCTGGTTTAAATAAATATATTTTTATTGAAGATGCAGCCTCACTAAAAGCAAAACGAAATTTAGCGATAAAATATAAATTACGCGGAATATCTGTTTTTAGATTAGGGATAGAAGATCCTGACATATGGAATATTTAGAGGAGCGTTTATTATGGAGCCTGAAACAAAAAATTTCAAAATCATCGCCATGGTAAGGAAGACAAAATCACATGCACAACTCCGCAATGAAATTGATGAGCTTGAAGCAAAACAAGCGTACCTTTTAGCAAAAAATCATGAGCTTCAAGATCATTTAAATAAAGCTAGTGCTACCGCAGAAGCATTACGCCAGGAAATAAAAAATATCAAAAATAAAACTCCGAAATGGCATTATGGTTTGGCATTCTTTGGATTTGCAGTTGGAACAGCGCTTTGCGCATCAGGTATTGGTTTATTACCAGGAGCATTGGTACTTGGCGTCACCTCACTTATCTTAGGTTCAATGATTATATTGAGTGATGCATGTTTTATTGGATATAACATTTATCGACAGTGCGAACGCATTCCTAATGTTAGCCCTTCATCCCATGCTCCAGCTATAAAAACCACTACCCAGGCGATACCGCTACCACATCCAACACCTCCATCCGAAAATCATATACTCATATCAACAAAACCCCTGTTTAGTCCAAGATCACGCGACGTGCCAGATAAAAAACCTGAGGAACAGCAAACAAACCCTCATGTTCCATCACCTACCGGATAAGCCAAAGACACCCTTTGGTTTATCCGGAATACTACGAATTGCGCACTCTATCAGATATTGCTAGTATCTAACTATAGTACAAGGAGGATATATGCTATCAGGATTATTTAAAACACTACCCGCCCTTACTCGATTTGAAAACACAGAAGCATTTAAACAACCCGTTATCCTATTAAATAAACTTCACGATAAAAGAAGTGAATTAAAGCAAGCAGCAGAAAAAAACGGACTTGGTTCTATCGATTATCGTAAATATCATCTGGTTGCTGACTTACTATTACAAATCGATAAAGCTATCCATGAATTCAATGAAAGTAAGAATATATCAACTTCTGATGATACTGTTGATATTATTATAACTTCAAGAAAAATATTGGAAGTGATCACCTCTGTGCGAAAAATAGAGGAAAAAATATTAATGACTTCTCGCAACAACCAGCGCGAAAATGTCAGCAATGCGGTCTACTATGGTGCATTTGGTACGACTTTTGTAGCTGGATCTGCTTTATCTGTAGGAACTTTAGGAAAATTAGTGACATTGTTTTACATTGCACCGAAAGTAAGTAAATCCATTCATGAGTCCACAGGCTTACATGATTTATCACCCGCTACAGCACGTTTGCTTAATGAATTAAGCAATGTGCTCAATCATATTATTGCAAATCTTACTATAAAAACTTACGGTGAAATTGAAATAAAAGAATCAGAAGCCGAAGATTTCATTTGTCCCATCACTCAAACGATCATTCAGGATCCTGTGGTTTGCATTCTCGATGGACACGCCTATGAAAGATCTGCTATCGAAGAGTGGTTTAAACACAATCCAAGATCTCCTCTAAACCGTAAAGAAATCCCGCCCGGCAAATCAGTGGAAGATGTTTTAATTACACACTTTAATTATGCTTCATTACTTGAAAAATATCACAGAGAGCATCCTACAGCTGTTTATACGAGCGCTTCTCTGTGAAAGGTTGGTCATTTTATAATCAACATTTAATGCATGATTATGTTATACTTTTATTAAACACCACAAAAGGACTGCTGCCATGAACGGATTTCAACAACTCAATACCATGTATTTAAAGGCTTATAGCAAGAACTGGGGCTGGTTTCTAGCATGGGGTATAGCTCTCTTTATATTAGGCTTGATAGCTATTGGTGCTACGACTCTCACAACATTAATTTCGGTCATCCTTCTTGGTTCTTTAATTTTATTGGGTGGAGTCATCATCATTATAGATGCCTTTAGTTTCTGGTGGCATAAATGGAGCGGATTCTTTCTGCACCTCATCATCGGTATTTTTTATGGTGCAGTGGGTCTCATGCTTATTCAAAGCCCCGCTATCGCCTCCATTTCTATCACTTTATTATTAGGTATTTTTTATCTTGTTGTAGGTATTTTTCGAGTCATTTATTCCCTCTCACTCAGAACACCCAAGTGGGGCTGGGGATTTTTCAATGGACTCATCTCATTATTATTAGGCATACTCATCTTAGCTAGCTGGCCTGCATCTGGTTTATTCATCATAGGATTATTTGTAGGTATCGATTTACTATTTTGCGGCATGGCTTATATCATGACAGCATTGACTGCAAAATCATTAACTCACACTTAGTAAGATTTTTCACAGCTCTATCGTAAATGATAGAGCTGTATATCATTATTATTTTTCAGCTGTTGTTGTTTTATTAGAATCAGCTGCTTTTATTTTATTATTCTTTAATACCTGAAATAAATTTTCATAAACATTATTTGCGCTCCATACATACCATCCAGAAGCTTTGTTAGCAGCTTCAACGGCACGTATTTCTTGCAACAAATATTTTTGTTTATCAGCATTGGATGTTTTCTTAATATAATGATAATTAGCCGCTTCAATGAACGCATGTATTTTAAATGGAGGATTATTATCAAATTGTTTTGCTAAAGCATTTAATGAATTGTTGACTGTTTTATAAGGTTCTGCAGAATATTTTTGGTATGGCCAAAAATGCGATGGATATACCATAGGATTTACACCATCAACGCTATCCGCAAACATTTTTATATCCTGACCAATATGCATAGAAGGGTAATAACCTACCTCGCCAAAAATATCAATTTCCATTGGGATGTTCTGAGCATTGATTCTTTTCTTATACCATTTAATGATTTGATACACGTCTTTTGCATGTTGTGGATTCGCAGGTTCTTTAGAGCTATATCGAATATAATCAAGCTGTATGGCATTCGCACCGGCTTTAATAGCATCATTAATTAATTTTAATTTATCTTCCCAATGAGCTTGCGAGCGAATTTGTGCCGCATTACCACCATTAGAAAATATGACAACGCGAACCACAACTTTCATACCAGCCGCTTTGACTTTAGCTAAGGCAGCAGCATAATGTGAACTATAATATTCATGATCCACCACAAAAGTATTAATACCCGTGGCTTTAGCTTCACGTAGTAAATAGTCTAATTTAGCGGGTTTTTCAAGCGTATATTGGGTTAAGTATATGCCTTTATCCCATGCTTGTGCGTGAGATATAAGGCCTACGGAGATTAATATGGCTAAGAGTGACTTTGATGGTAGTTTCCACATGGTGACCACCCCGTTATGTTTTGTTATACCTTTAGGCTAGCATAGAGCAGAACAAAAAATTCAACGAGGAGTGCAAGAAATTTGTTTGTTGATTTAAAAAAACCCATTAAAACATGATTGTTATATAAAATAATCTAATAATCAGCATTTCCTGGTGTTCTTGGAAAAGGAATAACGTCTCTGACATTTTTTAGACCAGTTATATAGGTAATTAAACGCTCAAAGCCTAATCCAAAACCTGCGTGCGGCACCGACCCATAACGACGTAAATCTCTATACCAATTGTAATTTTGGGGGTTAAGATTGCATTCAAGCATTCGACTGTCTAAAATGTCTAATCTATCTTCGCGTTGACTACCGCCTATAATTTCGCCAATTCCCGGAGCCAAAACATCCATGGCAGCAACTGTTTTTCCATCATCATTTAAACGCATATAAAAACTTTTTATATCTTTTGGATAATTCATAAGAATAACAGGACGTCCTACATGCGTTTCTGCTAAATAACGTTCATGTTCTGATTGTAAATCAACACCCCAACTTATAGGAAACTCAAATTTTACATTGGCTTTTTCTAAAATTTTAATGGCATCCGTGTATTCCATTGTTTCAAAAGAAGCATTGACTAAACTTTCTAATCGTTCTAAACACTTTGGATCAACACGTTGATTAAAAAACATTAGATCATCATGCCGTTCTTGCATAACTGCTTTGAATACATATTTAAGTAATTGTTCAGATAGATTTGCAATATCGTGTAAATTAGCAAATGCAACCTCAGGTTCTATCATCCAAAATTCTGCCAAATGTCGGCTGGTATTAGAATTTTCTGCCCGGAATGTAGGCCCAAAAGTATATACTTTAGATAAAGCAAGACAATAACATTCAACATTTAATTGACCTGAAACAGTTAAAAAAGTTTCTTTTCCGAAAAAATCTTTTGTAAAATCTATATTATTTTTAGCATCTCTAGGTAAATTGTAATAATCTAAACTACTTACTCTGAATAATTCACCTGCACCTTCGCAATCGCTAGCGGTAATAATAGGCGTGTGAATCCAATAAAATCCATTTTCATGAAAAAATCGATGTATAGCTTGTGCAACACTATGACGAATACGTGTGACCGCACCTATGGTATTCGTTCTTGGTCTTAAATGAGCGACTTCGCGTAAATATTCCAGGGTATGGTGTTTTGGCTGAATAGGATAGGTATCCGGATTTTCTACCCACCCCACCACGGTAATTTGAGCAGCTTGTATTTCAAACGATTGTCCTTTTCCTTGCGATGAAACGAGTATTCCCTTGGCAATCATTGAACAACCTGAAGTCAGTTTTAATATTTCATCACGATAGTTACCTAAGCTTTCGGGAGCTACAATTTGTATACCGTCAAAACAGGAACCATCGTATACATTGATAAATGAAATGCCAATTTTTGAGTCTCTACGTGTTTTAACCCAACCTTTTACCGTAACTTCTGAATTAACCGGAATTTTACCAGAGAGCAATGTTGCAATAGGGTAAGTTATATCTGCCATGAACCATCCTCATCAGCTTGAATTTTAAAGTTACACATTATATACCTAACACGAGTCATTGGTAGAAAATTTTTAGACTTGACCACTATAAATACTTATTCAATAATTACAATAACATATCAACCCAGGTCAATAAAATGTCGCAATCATCCATTATTTTTCCAGTATACATGCCGCTTTCTATCGATTCTTTTATCGACATGATGAACAGAGATGAACGCGGAGATGGGATACAAAAAAATACCTTGATTGCGATAAAACAATTTGTATCTGATGATATCAATAAATTTATGCAAGTCATGCAACTTGAATCCAAGCCAGAAAAAACCTCTTTAATTCAGGTTGCTGCACAAAACGGTCGCCATGATATAGTTAAATATTTAATTGATCAAGCTATGAAAACTGAACTTGGTCAACAAACTCTTCGAAATCAACTGATACGAGTCGATATTTATGATAGATCTATCATCCATTGGATAGCCCAAATCAATAAAGATGCCGTTGGGCAATGCTTAGCAGCTATCCTTGATGCTGGCAATCAATTAGGTATATTCAATTACGTCAATTTAAAAGAAAACATGTTTAATGCAACACCTTTGATGATGGCCGTAAAACAAGGTGCTATAGCCAATATCCGTGTTTTAATCGAACATGGCGCTGATATCTATGTAAAATCCAGGGATGATGAAACGGTTTTAGATCTCATTAAGTATACTGACCCCAAAATTTCTATACCAACCATGAAATATTTTATCAAAAATACATCGTTTGGTTATGAAACATTTATAAAAATACATGGTGATGAATTTAAAAAAATATATGATGAAAAAGATGATAAAACCATTGATAAAATATTATCTACACTTATTGCGATTGATATGGATGCGTCACTGCCGCATGAATTAGCGCAATTATCTGCACTTAAGTTATTAGTCAATGGTACAATGATGGCTCATACTATGAATGAAGTAAGTTTAATATTAGCAACCCATAGTCAAATCAATTTTGTAAAAGCTTTACAAGGATATAAAACGCAAATTAAAGATGAAAAACATAGCTTAATAAATGATATATTTGAAAAAACACTTAAAACCAGCTCCAAATTTAATTTATCTGAAAGTAATACGGCAATATTCGCTGAAGCAAATCTTTTATTATCCTTTCAATTACCAGAAGCACATAAATCAGCATTTTCACTTTTTATGCAATTGATGATAGAAGCCCCCGATGTAGCATTAGAAGGATTTAAAAAAATTAATACAACCTATTTAGATGCCGATTTTCATTTTTTACTTATACGAAACACCTTATTTGCCATGACAAGTATGAAAATTACAAAATTAACTCCTATAGTTCATGATAATATTTTATTAAGATTTTTTGATAACAATACCTTATTCTCACATAGACAAGAAAAAATGGATGCTTGTGATAAATTAAAAATTCTCCTTGACGAGATTAACAATGCTAAAAACATGCCTGATCTTCAAACAGCTGTAAAGAAAATATCAATGGATACCAAACTATCTGAAGATCCGACATGGGCTGAAATGATGAATATATTAAATCCAGCAACTAAACCTTCTTACCTTCCATCGCTTTAAGCAAAGCACTGCCTAAAGCCGTATTTTCAATCTTATGACTGCTTTCATGATGTTTTTCCCGAACAGGAGCACTTGGACGCGATATTGATTTTTCAGCATTAAGCTTCATGCTCAACTGAATGCGCTTACGCTGCAAATCCACTTCCAATACTTTAACTATTACGATGGCTCCAATTTTTATAAAATCATGTGGATTTTTAATATGTTGCTCAGAAAGCATAGATATATGCACTAATCCGTCCTGATGCACACCAATATCCACAAATGCACCAAAGTTAGCAACATTTGTCACTACACCTTCTAAAATCATCCCTACTTTTAAATCCGAGATAGTTTCTATGCCTTCTTGAAAATTTGCAGTTTTAAATTCGGGTCGAGGATCCCGACCAGGTTTTTCAAGCTCTTTAATAATATCGGTAACGGTCGGTATTCCAAACACTTCGTCAATATATTCACGCGGATTTAAATTTCGCAATAGAGTTACATTACCCATGATTTCTTTTATCGGTTTATGATATTTAACAAGTATTTTTTCAACGATTGCATAAGCTTCAGGATGCACAGCAGATGCATCAAGAGGATTATCTGCATTGATAATTCTTAAGAATCCAGCTGCTTGTTCAAAGGCTTTTTCACCTAATCTTGGAACTTTTTTTAATTGAGAACGATTTCTAAATGCCCCATGCTCATCACGAAACTTAATAATATTATTTGCGATGGTATCATTGAGCCCTGCAACACACGCTAATAAAGGCGCTGATGCGGTATTTACATCAACACCCACAGCATTCACACAATCTTCCATAACTGATTGTAAACTACGAGACAATTTAACCTGATTGACATCATGTTGATACTGACCGACACCAATGGATTTTGGATCAATTTTAACAAGTTCTGCTAATGGATCTTGCAATCGTCGCCCAATAGAAACTGCTCCACGATAGGATACATCTAAATCAGGGAATTCTTTTGAAGCTAATTCCGATGCAGAATAGACCGACGCACCAGCTTCTGAAATAACAATACATGTCAATTTCAACTCTGGATGCTTCTTTTTAAGCTCTGAAACAAGCTTGTCTGTTTCGCGAGATGCTGTGCCATTACCAATACTGACCAATTCAACTTTACATTCTTTACAAAGCTTAGCTAATATCGTTAAAGAATTATCCCAATCATTACGTGGAGCATGTGGAAAGATAGCGGTATGAACTAATAATTTACCGGTACCGTCAATAATAACAACTTTAACTCCAGTGCGTAAGCCAGGATCAAGACCTAAAGTCACACGTGAGCCTGCGGGTGATGTCATCAGTAAATTACGAAGATTATTAGCGAAAACATGAATAGCCTCTTCATCCGCATGTTCACGCAGACGTGTCATAAGCTCTAATTCCAACTTTAAAAATATCTTAATGCGCCATGTCCAGTTTACTGTTTCATAAACCCAAGCATCTGCTGGTCTATTTTTTTGATGGACCTTCCATGTATCTTGAATTTGTTTGATGCAAATCGATGTTTCTTCATCCGTAAGAGTTAATGAAACGTTCAGTATACCTTCGCGTTGTCCGCGAAATAAGGCTAATGCACGATGTGAAGGAATTTTTTTAATAGCTTCCTGATAATTAAAATAATCAGAAAATTTGTTACCTTCTGTTTCTTTACCTTTGATTACATCAGATTTTATAATTCCATGGTCCCACAAATAATGACGCAAACTACCCAGTAAATCAGAATTTTCTGAAAACTGCTCCATTAAAATATGTCTTGCACCATCAAGTGCATCTTTTATAGTATGAATGCCTTTTTCTGCATCCATATATTTTTCTGCAGAAATATTAATATCATTTTCCGGATGCGCCAATATACCTTCTGCCAATGGCAGGAGACCCGCCTCTTTCGCGATTTGCGCTTTCGTACGGCGTTTTGGTTTATAGGGTAAATAGAGATCTTCCAAATTTGCTTTATTATCTGCTTGCAGAATACGTTTTTCTAATTCAGGGGTTAATTTATTCTGCTCCATGATACTTTTTAAGATGGTTTCACGCCTATCATTTAACTCACGCAAATAATATAATCGTTCTTCCAGGTTGCGTAGCTCTGTATCACTTAGACCACCCGTGACTTCCTTACGATAACGTGAAATAAATGGAACTGTTGCGCCGCCATCCAATAGCTCAATAGCTACGGACACTTGTTGAACTGAAACTTTTAATTCTGTTGCGATAATTGTACTGATATTCATAGTAACCTGGGTTGACTAAACGTTGAGATTTGCGGGAGTTATGTAAGATGTTGATTTTAACCATTCATGTTAACGAAAATCAAGTAAATAAAAAAAGTCTATTATTTATTCCATCCCATGCTAAGTTTTTTATGTTTCTGAGCACAATCTCGTAAATAAAGATTAATAAGTGTTTGATAGGGAATACCATTATCGTCTGATAAACGTTTAAAATAATTAATGGTTTCAGAGTCAAGCCTTATAGTAACTTGTTTTTTTAGATCCGCAATATAAGGATTTTTTTTCCCTTTTGAAAAATCATATTCTTTTTTCATATATATCACCGTGATATTGAATTGATTCTTTTTTCGTTGCTTTTCTGGCCGAAATAATCCTAATGACATTATCCTTATGTCGAAAACAATGACAAACGACCAATAAATGAGCAACGCTACTTAAACCTAGAATAACAAATCTATCCTCATGATCTGAATGTTCTGGATCATGAATCACTATTGCATTCTCGTCAAAAAACACAGTCTTGGCTTCATCAAAACTTATATTATGCTTTTTCTTATTTAAAGATGCTTTAACTGCATCCCATTCAAATGTAATATCCATAATTACATTATAATTACATTGTAATTTATGGTGCAACCTTTTTTATCTCGAAACAGGGTTGTTTATGTTTTAACCATGTGCTTAATAAACCACGCTTTAGCTAACTCTGCCGCCGCATCAAGCGTTCCTGGTTCTTCAAACAAATGTGTTGCACCAGGAACAATTTGCAAATCTACAGTGCATTTCATTTTTGACATAGCATCTTTATTCATTTCTATAACAGCCAAATCATCACCACCCACGATCAGCAAAGTAGGAACTTGTACTTGCGCGAGTGCTTCCCCCGCTAAATCAGGTCTTCCTCCACGCGAGACAATTGCTTTTACGGTATCATGTTCATTAGCAGCAGCCACAATTGCAGCAGCACCACCCGTGCTAGCTCCAAAATAACCGATGGTTAAGTCATGTGTGGCCAATTGTTTTAAACACCAATATGTCGTGTCAATTAAGCGTTGTGCCAATAAATCAATATCAAATCTTAGTTCTCTCGTACGCGAATCAATAACTTCTTCCTCTGGTGTCAATAAATCAAATAATAATGTCGCAAGCTTAGCTTTATTTAATAAAGCTGCTACATGTTGATTACGAACACTAAAACGGCTGCTGCCACTACCATGGACAAATATCACTAGACCTTTAGCATCTTTAGGAATATGTAAAATTCCATCAAGATGCACAGTACCACTTGGGATAATAACAGGGTGTTCTGTATCTGGAATAAAATGAGACATATGCTTATAATGATCTCCAAAAAATGTACTATTTCACCATGTCTATCGTAAATCGTCATTCAAGTAGTAAGAT
>Ga0207028_1016_pt1 | contig 24520 bp, 27 predicted proteins | sample Alteio_BWMinCont_41_FD_153287 | JGI IMG/M metagenome (GOLD analysis project Ga0207028, IMG submission 153287) | Enriched cells from forest soil in Barre Woods Harvard Forest LTER site, Petersham, Massachusetts, United States -... | ecosystem: Environmental > Terrestrial > Soil > Temperate forest >... | reverse complement strand
GCTGAGGGGCTCCTGCTTGTGCTGCTGCTTGCCCTCCTTGTGGCTGCTGCTGAGGGGCTCCTGCTTGTGCTGCTGCTTGCCCTCCTTGTGGCTGCTGCTGAGGGGCTCCTGCTTGTGCTGCTGCTTGCCCTCCTTGTGGCTGCTGCTGAGGGGCTCCTGCTGATTGTGGTGCTCGCCCTGCCCCAGGTGGTAGTGCTGATAGTTGTTCTTCTTGTGGACGAGGCGCTCGCGCAGATGAAAGGCTGGGAAAAACAGCAGCTGAAGCAGTTTGCGTTCGCCGTTTAGCTTCTCCAATCCGCTGTTTAGCATCTTCAATTCGTTCATTAATATGCATTTCGACAAAGAGTTCCTCTTCGAGAGGATCTAATAATGCATCATTCTTTAAGTCTTGCACCTTTAAATAATCTTCTTGTATACGCTTAACAGTAGCAGCAGATATAATATCCCCCCCTTTCAAATCGTTTAAAGCTGCAATGATTCCTACTCTGGTACATATTCTTTGCTTCAATGCTCGAGAAATATCCTTCCAGACATCATCCCGTCGATTTTGCAGTCTTACATCAACAGCCTTGCGCTCATCTGCAAGCGCTTGCGAATAGATCGCTTGCATAATATTTTTAACCTGGACATCAGTCATCGACATAATAAACCACCTCGATTAATTTCATTTATAGTAATTTTACCACTAAATCACCCTCTTTTTTGTATATTAAAAAAAGTTTTCTGTCAAAATTAAGTAAAATTTAATCATCTTTATATACCCGCTTATCGCCCCATTGGCCTACCTATCGCTGCAGGCACAACCTTCTGTTCCTTCTGTTCTGGCGGCTCTGCCTTTTTCTGTTCTGGCTCTGTCTTTTGCTTTTTCTCTTGTGACGCCCCTTTCCTTTGCTGAAGCTCTTCAGCCAAATTATTCACATGCGCTAATTTCTCTTGAAGGTATTGTGCATTTTCAGGAAGACTAGGATCACGGCCTTCTAAGCCAAGACATGCTTTTGCAATATCTATCGGAGAGTTTTTATACTTACGACCTGCTAATAGAGTCGGTATCAATAAATTCTTAATCGAGTCATCGTCTAACATTAATGTAGGCTTTCCTTTTCGCTCTAACACGGCTTTTGCGAATGCTTCTACCGCGTTAAGGCTGACATGTTTTTGTATCGATAATATGCCCGAGTCTTTCCCTGACATTTCAGAAAACGTCTCCAGCAACAATTTACAGTATTCTACTTTTGTGGCATTTCTCCACCATCGCCATCCGCCGGCCTTTAGCTCAATACCAGTCTTAGTTATGTCAAAGTTTGCAGTCTTTATAGCAGAACCTTCAGTTTCCATATGTATGGCATACTTCCCCGGAATAAAGCCTTTTGTTTTAAACTCGGCCTCTTCCTCCGTACTCCAGGAAATCAATCCCTTGAGCATTTTTCCCTCTTTTGTGATCCGCGTAATATTTTTTAATAAATCTGTCACGCGAAGACGTTGCGCATGCTCTTCAAGTGTCAAATCCTGGTTTCGATTCAAAAAAATACCTCGAGCCGCTCCTGCTACACCTGGGGCAAAAGGCTCATCTTTAACTTTGCCCTTTGCCATCGCCTCATATACGGCGGTGTCTCTTTGTTTTTCGACTTCTTTCACAAAATGTTTTTCTAATGCTTCTAAAGCAGCTAATTGTTCTGTACTTCGTGCATTTAACTCTTCTTTTTCAGCTTCTAAAAGTACAAGGTTGTTTCTGAGAATTTCAGCCTTTTTATTGATAAGTGCGCCACGCTCTCTTTTAATATCTCCTTTAAACCGGTCTATATTCGTTTTAAATACTTCGTCCCATGCACCTTTTTTAAACTCTAGTGCTGGATCAGAATTAAAGAGTTTTTCTATTTCAGCCTTTGCGTCAGCTTTCATTACAGTGAGATGGGCTTTAGCATCATCTAATAATGCCTGCTGTGCTTTTAACCACTTATCCTCTAAAGGTTGTAAGTTTGGAGCAGCTGCTTTTTTCTCTGGCATTAATTGTTTAAGCCTCTCCGCCCCTAATGACCCAGTTTTTTCTTCTGTCGCTTCTGTAAGAGCTTCCTCAGCAATAGTACCAAGCTTCCTTTTAAGGAAACCTAAGTAAGCATCCCTTGTTTGATAACGATTGGCCGGAGCTGCGTTCTTATCTTCCCCAGCAGATTTGACAATACTAGCAATATGCTCCTGGATAGGCGTTAAAAAATCTTTTTTCTCTTCTGGTTTCTTTTCTTCAACTGGTCTTGGATTTCCCACTTGCAACCCCCGTTAAAAATGTAAACATACATGTATTAATTGTATCATAAATGCGCGAAAATAAACTATATATTGGCTTTATTTTAGTATTTCTCCTATAACCTATTATTTCTATTGTTTTTTATCCAAAACGCAGATTTATTACCCCGGGAAAAAATCTCTGTCTAGCGATTCTTTCAAAGAATTCGTATGCTTGTTCTTTCTGAATTCTTTTAACCATTATGTAATCCTCATAGTTTTAGGCAAAACCTAAAAACAAAGCCAATGCCCGGTTAATCGTTAACATAGACACATCATTTAGCCTCCCAAATGGCTCGCTAAGCTTGTCTCTTGGAACCGTATGAGCTTTATCAATCATGACCTGAGAGAGCTTTGTGAGTCCGTTTTTTTCGCTCGGCTCAAGGGTAATTCGAAATAAAGGCGTTTCTCTAAGCTCACTTGTTATAGGAAGCACAGTCACAGAAGGGTGATCATCAAACAAATTGGATTGTATAATTAAAGCCGGCCTTGGTTTTCCGTAGGCTCCGGGCAAAGATACCGTCACTAAATCTCCTCTTTTCATTCCCAATCCTCATCATCTGAAACAGATTCAATCCATTTCAAGATATCACGCTCTTCGGTATCATGCTTTATTAATAGGGATTGTCGACGGCACTCCTTCTTAAATCCTGCTTTGCGTGTATCTGGCACCCATATTTGAATAAGACGCAAACCAGATGCTCGCAAGGAGTCTCGATGCTTTTGCACTCTCATAGCAGTACTCTTTGGCATGATATCCTCATTTAGTTATCGTTACATGTAACATTATAGAATATCCCGTCAATTTTTGCAAATATCTATGAGTTATTGCCTTTTTATCCCAAACACCGCATCAGCCTTACTTTCAGCCTCATACAAACGCATATCTTTTGGAGTAGGACTGTAGTGTATGATTTCAATGGGTTTTTCATGTCTGTCCCCTAAAATCTGCAATTCCACCCAGCAAGCCCTTGCCATTTTACCAAAGCCTGTAAATTCAATCGTCCAGCCGCGTTTGTAAACTTCACCTGCCATGGCTTTTGCTGTCAAAAGAGCATCTTCGACTGTGCGCTCATAGTTATATAAATCTTTGGGCACACCTATGATATAACAACCCCTGTCGTAAACATGATAATGTTTACTGACACCTTCAATGTTTAAAAGTTTAGGTTCGGAAGGTGGATCTAAATTATAGACATCCCAGATTTTTAAGGTCGCAAATCGTTTTAGCAAATAATAAATATCATCATGCGTCAAAGGACGGCTTAGAAGTTCGTTTATGTCAGGAAGAGGCAATCCTTCGCCAAGAGCTTCCCAAACCTTGGCCTTTAGTTCAGTAAAATGTTGGTTCACATCTTCAATTTTGATGCGTTCTTTAATGGTAAGATCAAACGAAACGGTAAGCGGTATACCTGAATCATTTTCTGCCATGACAACGATATGATATGCGCCTTCGGTACCATCTGCTGGAATACCGCTAACTAAACCTTCCGGTGTACATATCAGGCCTTCTGGCAAGGAATTTCCATCCGCAAGTTCTGCAAAAAAACGTACTTTTCCACTGACTTCATCGGGTGATTGAATAAAATCGCTCAATCGAAGTGTATAACTTGCTCCTTCGTTCACTATTTGCGGGGGAATGTCGGATTTTAATATAGGTGGTTTTAAGTCGTCTACCATGAGATTACCTTGTACTGAATGCATCTTCTGAGATTACGCGATTGGATGGGAAATTCAAGGACTTAGTGAAAACTACAGCTTCTAAAGTACGTACGTATATTTACAAAAGAACGTACATATGCTATATTTAATAAACAATACAAGCAGGAGTATTGACATGCCCATCTCGCTCACCAAACTTCGCGCTGATTTATATAAAATCGTCGATCAAGTCATAGAAACCGGCTTGCCTATTGATATTGAACGCCATGGCAAAAAAGTTCGCATCATTGCGCTCGAAAAAAAATCAAAACTGGCGAATATAAAACCCCACCCAGGAACCATTACGGGTAATCCTGAGAAATTGGTTCATTTAGATTGGTCTTCCGAATGGGAAAAAAACAACTCATGATGCACTTAGACACTCACGTGGTATTATGGCTATATGAAGGCTTGCTGGATAAATTTTCTTCTTTCGCCAAAAAACAACTTGAAGACCATGAACTCATGATTTCACCTATGGTTCAACTAGAGCTAGAATATCTTTTCGAAATCAAACGCATTAAACATCGCAGCAATGTTATCATCGCCGAATTAATGCAAACATTAGCTTTAAAAATCATTGATATTCCGCTGGAAAAAATAATCCTTGAAGCAGTAAAGCTATCATGGACACGCGATCCCTTTGATCGAATTATTGTCGCAAGTGCACAAATCACGGATGCGCTGTTGCTAACTAAAGATACGCAGATTGCAAAACATTATAAGCATACGATTTGGGATTAAATCACCCACTCATAAATTTCCGTCTGCAAAACACTGCATTTACCGCATTTCACACCACAATTAGGGGTTTTCATGCACTGACGCATTTTCCCTTTACGCACCCAATGCGCGAGCATGTCACGTAAAATATTAGCTTCACTATTAAAATAAATACAAAGACTAGACAAACTTGCTATGCGAACTTGCATCATGTAATTTTTAATATCAAGCAAGCCCATATTCACCTCGCAATGATTTTTCACGCGCAGATAACCGCATGACTACCATGACCAACATAAAAAACAGGATAATACCCGCTAACCAACTGATTGATGTGATGGGATGCTGCGTTATGGTCATGAGCTGATAAAATCCAACAGCCACGCCGTACGCGATAGCTGTACTCCAAAATACTGAAAATAAAGCCCATGCATAATTGAGTTCACGCCACATGGCCGCAGTCGTTGAAACGCAGGGCACATAAAGCAATACAAAAAAGAGATAAGCCATAGCACCGATTTGCCCATCAAATTTTTCATACATCAAACCATACACATCATCCGACAAAGAAGATACGGGGGCTTGTGCGAGCACTGGATTACCAAAAGCTCCAGCGAGATTGCTTAAATTAGCAGGAATAGAAGAAACGGCCGCCTGTAAATTTCCCCAAAAACTAAAGCCTTCTGCATGTAAACTTACGAAATGGCCCACTTGCGTATACAATGCATTCAGCGTACCAATGACAACTTCTTTTGCTAAAATACCGGTAAGTAAACCTACTGTCGCAGGCCAATTATCCGCGAAAATTCCCATAGGGCCAAACACCGGCGTAACGTATCGCCCCACCATAGCTAATAAAGACTCGGTATCGCCATCACCTACGCTTATACTGCCATCGGCATTCAAACCGCTTAACACTCCCAATAGTACACAAATAGGAATAATCAGCTTGCCTGCACGCAGCACAAAACCACTTAAGCGCTGCCAAACGTGAAGCATTAATGTTTTAATCTGAGGCACGTGATAAGGCGGCAATTCCATCAATAAAGGCGCAGGATCGCCTTTTAATACGGTTTTACGCAATAAAAGTCCTGTTAACATCGCAATAGCAATACCAGTAATATACAATATAAATACGACGTTTTGACCGCCTTTAGGAAAAAATGCCGCCGTAAACACCGCAAAGATTGCCAAACGTGCGCCGCATGACATAAAAGGACTCATCAATACGGTAAGAATGCGATCACGTTTATTATCTAACGTTCGAGCACCCATGACGGACGGCACATTGCAGCCAAATCCAACAATCATGGGAACAAAAGATTTACCCGGCAAACCCAAGGCACGCATGAGCCTATCAATCACAAAAGCTGCTCGCGCCATATAGCCTGAATCTTCAAGAAAGGACAAGAATAAAAACATAGCGCCTATCACAGGAATAAAAGTAATAGTCGTATTAATGCCTTTACCTACTCCTTGTGTCAGCAGTGCTATCAACCAATTAGGCATATGCATCAAGGTTAAAACTTCCGCAAATCCTTCTACAAAAATAGTGTTACTGCTAATATCAAAAAAATCTTGAAAAGCCCCGCCTATATTAATTGCAAATAAAAACATGACATACATCATGCCTAAAAAAATCGGAATACCGCATACACGATTTAACACAATACGATCGATGCGTTCAGTCATGGTTTTTTTAAGCACGCCTGTTCTAACGATACAATGCCCAGTGATTTCTTGAATAAACCGATAACGCCTGTCTGCAAATAAAATATCCGCATCTTCGCCTAAATTTATTTGGATGTCTTGTTGATAAGCCGGGATTTTTTGTAATAATTCTTTTGAGATGAGCGGGCGTACAAAAACATCGTTTTCGAGCAAGCGCACTGCCATCCATTCACCCGATTCACGCTTAATCGCAATTTGATCGGCTATGTCTTCTATGATTTTTTTCAGCACCGGATCAAGAGCTGGAAGCGTTATATGTGAAACAGTTTTATGTTGCGCAATGCATGTTTTCAATACGTTAATGCTTTTCTTTTTATCGGCTTCTAAACCAATCACAGGACATGCAAAAGATTTTTGTAACACATCTAAAAGAACCTTAATTTGACGTTGACGCGCCACATCAAGCATATTCACAGCCAAAATCATGGGCACACGCATTTCTAACAATTGCAACGTTAAATAAAGACTGCGTTCAAGATTATTTGCATCTAATACATTAACGATGACATCCGCTTTACGACTTAAGATAAAATCACACGCTATGCGTTCATCAAGTGATGAATTTTCAGAAACGGCGACGAGCGAATAAGTGCCTGGTAAATCGACTACTTCTATTGTTGTTTCTGCAACTTTGAAAAAACCACTTTTGCGTTCGACTGTCACACCGGGCCAATTACCCACTTTTTGACGAGCACCGGTCAAGGCATTAAAAATAGTGGTTTTACCGGAATTTGGATTGCCTGCTAAAGCTACGGTCATCGCATTCACACGCAAATCTCCTGAAGCTCCAAAATATCGGCTTCTTCCTTACGTAAGCTAAGCGCAAAACCACGTACCATCACTTCAATAGGATCACCCAAAGGCGCTTTCCTTGACACCAATATTTCAGTGCCAGGGATGAGCCCCATGGAGATTAATCTATGTCTATAGATTTTTTCAGCTGCATTCAATGCGGTAATGATCGCACGGCCGCCTATTTTCATGTTTTTAAGCCGCATGTTGTCCTATTCCTTGCCCTTTAATTGTAGATCAGTATGGCTTTTTCAGATAAAGCTGTCAATACAATTGAGAATTATTCTCATTTAAAAACAGCTTTTTTCAACGGCCGTACGAAGTTCGCCAAGTTGTCTGTGAAAAAAATGGCCGGCGCCAGGTATGCGAACAAGCGCAGGCTTAGGCTCTTGATGCTCGACCCAGGCATAAACGGCCTCGGGCGATATCACATCATCCTGCTCACCTTGTATAACCACCCAAGGACATAACACAGGTGATAAATTAGCCATTTCAAAACGCGAAACCTGGGGCGCGACTATCACCAAACGAGCAGCGCTGGATAAACGTGAGGCGGCACTTGTTGCAACATATCCACCAAAAGAAAACCCAGCCAACCAAAGCGCATCTTGCGGTCTTTCTTTTTTTACCCAGGCGGCTATAGCCAATACATCATCGGTTTCGCCTTGTCCCTGATCATGCGTTCCCGCGGATTTGCCTACCCCTCGAAAATTAAAACGTATCGTCGAAAGTCCCTTGTCATGAAAAGTACGCGCAAGTGTCGTCACGACTTTATTACCCATGGTACCGCCAAATAAAGGATGAGGATGGCAAATAATCGCGGTTGCCGGAATATGTCCCGATGTGATTATCATTTCAATCTCGCCCGCAGGGCCCGGCCATAATAATCGTGTTTCAACTTCAGAAAAGTGTTGCATAAATGAGTACCCCGTTCATTATAATACGCCCATCCTAATTCTAATGACAAAATAAAGGATTTGATATGATTTATGTAAACGGTCAATTTCTTTCTCCTATCGATGCAAAAATTGAAACCACTGACCGAGGTTTTTTATTATCTGATGGCATATTTGAAACCATTCCCATCTACCAAGGAAAACCTTTTGCCTTGGAAAAACATTGGGTGAGATTAAAAAAATCTGCTGATCTTTTAGAGTTACCGATTGAATTTTCTTATGAAAACTTAGAAACAACCGTAGAAGCATTATGCAAGCTTAATGCAATAAAAGGAAGTAAGGCCGCTTTACGACTAACTATTACGCGTGGCTCAGGACCTAGAGGATTAAATTACCCGGATAATATTAAACCCACTATCATGATGGCAGTTTTTCCATCGCCAGATCACACGATTCATCCCCTAAACCTTGGCATTTCGACCATACGTCGAAACGAATACTCTCCTTTAGCAAATATTAAATCCTTAGCTTATCTTGATAATATTTTAGCGCGCAGAGAAATGGTAAAACGCGGGTTTAATGATGCGATTCTATTGAATACACAAGGCAATGTTGCGTCAAGCAGTGCTGCGAATGTATTTATAGTAACAAAAGATAATGGACTTATCACCCCTCACATAAAAGATGGCGTACTGCCTGGCATCACACGAGAAATAGTCTTAGCACTTGCAACTCACCATCATATTCCTATTGAAGAACGTTCTATTCATCCCGATGAATTATTTACTGCTAAAGAAATGTTTATCACTAATAGCATCATCGAAATACAAGCCGTTAAACAAATCCATGATAAAATTTTTGATTGTCACGAAAATCTCATCACCCGCACATTACAAACTGCTTACAAAACATTTATTATTGAATGCAGTGAACAAGCTATACAAGCTTTCAGTTAACAATTCACTTTACTTGCAAATTTTCTTAAGTAATAATCGCGTCGTTTTATAAAAATAATATTATCAAGGAACAAATATGACAGTAGTAAATACAACAGAAGATGATGTCTACTCAGTCAACAAAGAAACTCCTATCACAGTTATTCCCGTACATGGTTCATCAAGTGGCGCAGTCAAAGACAATGCTTTAAAATATTTAAAGCGGGCTAAACCAGGCGATGTCATCGGTGGTGACTGGAATGTGAATTTTGCAGTTTTAAAAAATATAAAAGATATAGACACTTTAGTAAATTTGGAAGCTTTTGTCGAGGCATTAAAAGAAACCAAGTTAAAAATCAAAATCGCTGATGAATGCGTTCAAGACTTAGAGCTCGCATATAAAGAACGAGACGAAGAAGAATTATTCAACTCACAATTTTTGAAGGGCGGTGAAGCTGATGTTTTTGTAAAAGATTTAGCTTTTGAAGTTGAAGCATTAAACGAAGGCGAAGATCCTATTCCTGCAGCATTAAGAGAAAAATTGACTCAGTTAGCTCAAGTTAGAACTGATTTCCTTAAAGCGTTGAACAAACTCAAACAGGAAAACGAAAACTGTAGCCCAGAAGATGTAGATGCGTTATGTCAAAAATTTCACATCAATAACTTCCATGATCCAAAAGAATTTGCAGAAGAAAAAAAACCAGAAAAAGTTAATCAAAACCGCCGTTATGAAGATCATAATGCTGTGTACCACATTAAAAAAACAGCAGATGGCCGAGAATTTATAAGTTATTTTAGAAACAGCATTGCGCATTCTGCATACGATTTAAAAGCACAATTCAAAGATGGCGTTGATCTCTCTGATTTAACTCCTATAAAAGATCTTTACCATAAATTAGGCAAAAGAAATGCTGTAGAATTTGCTACATTACTTGCAAAACGAGATGGCTTAGAAGCTAAAGATTTTGAACAAAAAACTCGTAGAGAGTTAAGAAAGTTTATTGCTGCACGTTTAGACGAATGTAAATATCTTAAGAATCCTAAGGCTGCAAATGGTGTAGAGTTAACTCAAGCTGACATAAGAACCCATTTTGATCACTTGCTCCATTGGAAAGAGTTAAAAGATGTTAATCCGATATTACGCACTTCTTACGGTTTAGACGATCAAACGTTTGTTGACCAACGACTCTCGATGTTGACATCTGAAAAATACATGACTAAATATGCTGAAAATTTAACAAAAGCCCTAGAAGTTCCCTTTAAGGCGTTGGATATAGAAATTCCTAAAGCTGATAATCAATCCGTATCCGCTCAAGGCAGTGGTTTTCCTCCTTTCAAAAAATCCATTGAAGAAATTGAACGCGAACAAATTCAACATATGAAAGATGACTTGGATGTGCTACATAAACTTCATCCTTCTGCTGAAATAGATGCTCATTTAATAGAATGTACAGACAAAAAAGGTAACATTGTTCAACCTTTGAAATGTAAGGCGATAGACGACTATGTTGTTAAACTCAACGCGGAAAGTTCTGCATTAAGAGCTAACAGCATGTTTGCAAGAAAAGTTGACGTTGATAATGTACCTTTGGCTGTAGTAGCTCCCGATCGTAGCATATCACGATAGTTAACACACTTAACAACAGCTCACTCTAGGGTGAGCTGTGTATTTTTTTAGGAAACATTATTAAAATGAAGCCTGGACTCAATTAAAACTCCATGCAATGTCATGTCACGATGTTTTATGGTTTCATTCATTTGTCCGCCTTTTGTAAATCATGGAACGAAATGGCTAATACGCAGATCTTTAATGTTTTTAAAATGTTTCTTATTACTAGTTGCAAGAATCAAGTTATTTTCAATAGCAGTTGCTGCGATGATCGCATCACCTGTTCTTATTCCTGTAGCTAAAGAATATTCTTCAATATAAATAGACGCCCTGTGACCAATATTTTCTGTGAACGGTAGAATTTCAAATGCGTAGTCTGATAAAAAAGAACCAACAATTTGTTGTTGGCGTTTTGATTGGGGACATTGCATCAACTCCATATAAGTTTGGATAGATATTTTTCTTTCATCGGTTTTATTAATCAAATTGGCAGCTTTTTTATTAGCTCGTTGCACCCAAATTAAAACATCCGTATCAAATATCATCGTAACGTCCACCACGTAGTTGCTTGAGTTGTTCTTCGACAGTTAAAGGTTGATCTTTATCCATGCCATAAAATTCATGATCTTCAACTTTTTTAGCTGTAGTTTTTTTAATAGGCATGATAATTCCTATTTTTTTAGAATGATAAAGCACCTCAACCGACTCATTACGCGCCAAGGCTTTGAGAACATCATTCATATGATATCTTAAATCAACAATAGAAGCTTTCATAAGGTACCTTCTTTTTACATATATGTATAGTATCATTATACATATTTTGGTACGCTTTGCAAATAAGCCTTCAACTCAATTAACAACCGATTAATTCAAAATCTTCTTTAAAAACAATCTGGTATAAGCACAAAGGTCAAGTAATTGATTTGCAGAAATGCAGGAGCAAGGTAGCGGGAGAATAAAATCAAGAGTCAAAGCTGGTCATTTGCCAGCTTTGATCGAAGACATGTAACTATTTGAGACGGCGACTGGGAGCTGAGGCTTTAGGAGTCGGATTAGCAATTTTGTCTTCAACTATCATTGCTTGTCTTTCCATGACAAAGCTATAACCAAAAACAGGTTTTTTAATCTGAAATGTTTCATCAACAATACCGTAGGTACTTTGTAAAGATACATCCCTTGGCTTGCATTCATTTATAGTATTTCCAACTGCTGTAACAACATTTGCCGTAACAGCAACAGCAACATCTTCAACATCTTTTTTTGTAATCCTAAACATATTAATTCACCTCATTATTGCATTAAAAAGAAGCAATAATAGCATAAAAAATATGCTTTTTGTATTTTTTGTGTTCTTTTTATCTTCTTCCGACAATTCAATGTATTACCCCAACATTTTCTTCAAAAACTTCCCCGTATACGATGTTTTATGTTTAACAACTTGTTCTGGCGTGCCTACTACCACAATCTGCCCGCCTTTATCGCCCCCTTCAGGCCCCAGATCAATAATCCAATCCGCGGTTTTAATCACATCTAAATTATGCTCGATAATCACGATAGTATTTCCCGCATCACGCAATCGATGCAATACATGAAGCAATTGCTCGATATCATAAAAATGTAAACCCGTGGTAGGTTCATCAAGAATATATAAGGTTTTACCTGTATCACGTTTTGATAATTCTCGCGCCAACTTGATACGCTGCGCTTCACCGCCCGACAAAGTTGTCGCGCTTTGACCTAAACTAATATAAGAAAGCCCCACGTCTATCAAGGTTTGTAACTTACGCGCAAGGACTGGAATCGCATCAAAGAAAACACGCGCATCTTCTATCGTCATCTCTAATACTTGCTGAATATTTTTGTTTTTATAAGTAATTTCCAAGGTTTCGCGATTATAACGCTTACCCTGACAAACATCGCAAGTCACGTAAACATCTGCTAAAAAATGCATTTCAACTTTAATTAAACCATCGCCTTGACATGCTTCGCAACGACCGCCTTTGACATTAAAACTGAATCGCCCAGGGTGATAACCACGCGAACGGGCTTCTTGAGTTCCTGCAAATAATTCACGAATAGGTGTAAATAAACCTGTATATGTTGCAGGATTAGAGCGTGGTGTACGGCCAATAGGACTTTGATCAATATCCACAACTTTATCCAGATGTTCTAAACCTGTGATATCTTCATAAGGCGATGCCTCGCGTAAGTTTGCACCATTCAATGCATGTACCGCCACAGGGCCCAAAGTATCATTAATTAAAGTCGATTTTCCAGAACCTGAAACACCCGTGATACACGTCATTAAACCTAAAGGTATATCAACTGTAATATTTTTTAAATTATTACCGCTTGCACCTTGCAATGAAAGCATACGTTCTGGATTTTTTCGAACACGCTCTTTAGGAACCACAATCCCGCGTTTCCCAGATAAGTATTGACCAGTGAGAGAATCCGGATTTTTCATGATGGCTTGAGGCTTTCCGGCAGCGACAATATTCCCGCCATGCACCCCCGCACCTGGGCCTAAGTCCACCACATGATCTGCGCTTAATATCGCATCTTCATCATGTTCAACAATAATCACCGTATTTCCCATATCACGCAAATGGTGCAAGGTTTCTAGTAAACGCGCATTGTCACGTTGATGCAAACCTATGGAGGGTTCATCTAAAATATACATCACGCCCACCAGCCCTGCGCCGATTTGACTGGCTAAACGTATACGCTGTGCCTCACCTCCGGACAAAGTGTCTGCCGTACGATCTAAACTTAAATAATCCAGGCCCACATTTATTAAAAAGTTCACCCGACTAATCAATTCTTTTAAAATTTTTTCTGCAATATCGTGACGTGTACCCGTTAAGTTTAAATTTTCAAAAAATACTTTACTTTGGCTAATGGGAAAAGCAACTACCTCGGGTAGAGTTTTATCACCCACATACACGTTTCGCGCTGATTTATTTAAACGTGAACCACCGCAATTTTCACATTTTTTGTGTGCCAAGTATTTACTTAATTCTTCGCGCACCATATCCGATTCAGTTTCACGATAACGGCGTTCCATATTAGGGATAACACCTTCGAAAACATCGGTTTTGTTATAAACACGACCTTCGTCATTTTTATAAACAAATTTAATGAGTTCATTATCGCTGCCATATAAAATGATTTGTTGAATTTTCTTTGGTAATTTAACAAATGGAGTATCCATATCAAATTTGTAATGCTTGGCAAGAGAATTCAATAATTGATAATAATAAGAAGTTCTCCTGTCCCACCCTCGAATAGCACCTTCTGATAAACTCCATGTTTTCTGAATGACTATCAGATCAGGATCAAAATTTTGTTTAATACCCAAACCATCACAACTCGAACATGCACCCGACGGGCTATTAAATGAAAATAAACGCGGCGCTAACTCTGCTAAACTATATCCACAGTCGGGACAAGCAAATTTTGCAGAAAAAACCTGGTTCGCGCGTTTAGGTTCATCAATAAAACCTACCGAAACCAGATCATTACCTAAACGCAAGGCTGTTTCGAACGATTCCGCTAAACGTAATCGACTCTCTTCTTTCACTTTAAGTCTATCAATGACTACTTCAATCGTGTGCTTTTTTCGTAAATCAAGTTTTGGCGGTTGGTCCAACTCTACCATGTCACCATCGATACGCGCACGCACATAACCTTGACTGCGCAATTCTTGCAATAATTCAATATGCTCGCCTTTGCGATCACGCACCACCGGCGCCAACAACATGATCTTGGTATCTTCAGGCATAGCCAATACGAGATCCACCATTTGACTGACTGTTTGCGCTTCTAATACATGTTGATGCTCAGGACAACGCGGCTGGCCCACTTTGGCAAATAATAAACGCAAGTAATCATAAATTTCGGTAATCGTACCCACGGTTGAACGCGGATTATGTGACGTCGATTTTTGTTCAATAGAAATAGCAGGCGATAAACCTTCAATGTGATCCACATCCGGTTTTTCCATCAACGATAAAAATTGTCTCGCATAAGAGGAGAGGGACTCCACATACCGTCTTTGACCTTCTGCATAAAGCGTATCAAAGGCAAGTGAAGATTTCCCCGAACCTGATAAGCCCGTTATGACCACTAATTGATCACGCGGTATACTAAGATTGATGTTTTTCAAATTATGGGTGCGAGCGCCCCGAATCAAGATTTCTTTCATAAATATTATCGTTTGCCGACGTATTTCATTATAATGGGGCGCTATTATACCCTATATAGCCATGAGATGTTAATAAAATACCCTATGAATGCTCTAGAACGCCGCTCCATACTTGCTCTTTCTCTTATTATGGCATTACGCATGCTTGGCTTATTCATGGTATTACCGTTATTCTCCTTATATGCATCCACGCTTCCAGATGCTACCCCTTGGCTCATTGGAGCATCGTTAGGAATTTACGGATTAACCCAAGCCCTACTACAAATTCCTTTTGGAGCATTATCCGATAAAATAGGTCGAAAAAAAGTGATCGCCGCGGGATTGCTCATTTTCATGGCAGGTAGCATGATTGCCGCCATCTCACATACCATTTGGGGACTATTCATAGGTCGCGCCTTACAAGGTGCGGGAGCCGTCGGAGGCACTTTGCTCGCACTGATTGCGGATTTAACTCGCGAGGAACAACGCACCAAAGCTATGGCGGTTGCCGGCATGACCATAGGTTTATCTTTTATGTTATCTATTATGTTAGGGCCTCTATTGGCTTCTTGGATACAGGTGAATGGTATTTTTTGGCTAGCGGCTCTATTCAGCCTGATCGCTTTGTGGTTATTATTTGCCATTGTTCCTAAACCCGAACATATCATTAAAACTGACACGCAAAACTTTCGAAGCTTATTAAAACACCAGGAACTCATGCGGCTTAATCTTGGTATTTTTATCTTGCATGCTATATTCACCGCAAGTTTTGTAGTCATACCCATTGGTCTACAAAACATGGCGCATCTAAATGGCCAGCAGCAATGGTTTTTATATTTACCGATCTTGATATTGGCGTTTTTAATCGCAGTACCTTGTTTATTGATTGCCGAAAAATGGCGATGCGTAAAACCTTTTTTTATAGGCGGCATTTTGCTTTTAATGCTGGCTGAATTTTTATTATGGCTTTTTGCATCAAAGCTCTTGCTTTCTGCGCTCAGTTTATTATTATTCTTTACGGCGTTTTCATTACTTGAAGCATTTCTTCCATCCCTTGTTTCTCGCACCGCACCTAAGACACGCAAAGGCACCGCACTTGGCATTTATTCATTTTCGCAATTTTTTGGCATCTTTGTGGGCGGCATTTGCGGAGGTTGGTTATACGGGGCGCTTGGTCTAACGGAAGTCAACTTATTCTGCGCTCTATTGGCTATTATTTGGCTAGGTATTGCGTTTCATATGAAAAACCCTCAGTATTCGTAAACAATATTTTTATTTTAGGAGAGCCTACTATGGCAAAAGGCAGTGTAAACAAAGTTATTTTAATCGGCAATTTAGGCAAAGACCCTGAAGTGCGCTTCACCCCCAATGGTTTAGCCGTTGCTAATATCACCATGGCAACCACTGAAACCTGGAAAGATAAAGTAAGCGGTGAAAACCAGGAACGTACCGAATGGCATAGGGTAGTTTTTTATAATCGCTTGGCAGAAATTGTTGGGGAATATTTGCGCAAAGGCAACAAAATTTTTATCGAAGGCCGATTACAAACCCGCAAATGGCAAGATAAGACCACCAATCAAGACCGATATACTACTGAAATTATCGCTGAGTCACTTGAGATGTTAGGCGGCAAAGCTACGGGCAGCGCATCAGATGCTCCAGCTATGGAAAAAGCGGCTGCGATGGAAACTACGCAGGCAGCGGCTCCTATAGATAATTTTGATGATGATATTCCGTTCTGAATGACATAAAACTATATTTGTAAAGATATAGAGAGAATATATTTAATATCGCAAGCAAAATCAAGTGAATTATATAAATAAAACCATCATTATGAGTGTAAAGATAATGGTGGTTTTTTTATTACCTCCAAAAAAAGAAAGATAAAAAATATTTATAAATTTATTTTGACAAAATAGAAATTAGCATATAGATTTCCTGTCAATTTAAGTAAGTAATATCATATTACAAATATAATAAAGGATTCAAATATGAAACAATTTATTCAAGCTGTTGGAGGAATGAAAAATTCTGTAATTTACACGGATACTGATGAACGGCATTTTCGTTTTTCCGAAGGAACATGGACTTGGCGCAATCATAATCCAGGAAATGTTTGGGCTGGATCAATTAGTAAAAAACATAATCAAATTGGTAAAACTCATGGTTTTGCTATTTTTCCAAACGATGCATCTGGACACGAATCATTACTGGATACCTTGATAACAACCTATGGTGATTCTTCAATCCATGAAATGATTTACAAATACGCGCCACCCAAAGAGAATCCAACCAAAAAATATGAAAAATTCCTTCGAGAAAAAACTGGTATTTATGATGATACACCCATAAAAAAATTCACTAACATTCAATTCGAGAAACTCTGGAAAGCAATACAACAAATGGAAGGTTATAAGGTTGGAAAAATTATAGAAGTATATCGCATTTCTGGCGTGCACAGACTGGGAAAAAATCGCTACGAATATTGTCTCCGCGAGGATGAATGGATCAGTGAATCAGACTGTATTGATTTAGCTTTAAAAGGAAGAGCGGAGCTAGAGATTTGTCTATCCAAGCTAAGCAATACATTTTTAAGGACGCCGCCAAATAGCCTTTTTCAAAAAAGGCTTGAGGATTTAATATGCAAAAAATATTAGCGGCATTTATCCTGTTATGTACTATCTTCATAAAAGTGTATGCAGAAGACACACCATATACAAAAGAAAAAGGTGCGATGCAGTTAACTAAGGACGCTAAATTAACTGATTTGACTAAATCGCCGGACGGAAAATGGATTGCGTTTGTTAAAAAAAGTGATTACACCATCCCTAGTAATTGCTTTTATTTTTCTGAAAAAGGCGATCATGCTAATGAAATATGGCTTGTTAACACCAAAGAAATGACTAAAAAATTATTAGTGACTCCCTATTTTAGTTGTGGGGACGTATCAAAGGTTATTATTGATCCGCATAACCTACAGTTTTCACCTAATAGTAAAATTCTTTATTTTGAAACATCCGCATGGGTAACATCAGGCGCTATTCATGCTGTGAATGTAGATGGTAATCATTTAAGGTTTGTAACGGATGGCAACGAACTGCGTGTTGTACAATCTGGGCCATATAAAGGTGACATCATTGTTAATCAACACCGTTATCGTTTCAAGGGTCATACTCCATTAGGTAGCTATAATTGGGATTGGTTACTCACGCCTACAGGAAAACAGATCAAGTTATATAAAAAAACGGACTAGCAGATGAAAATTGAAGTAATTACACACCCATCAGGCGATCAACTACCCATGCTGGTAGATGAGAATGGACTTCCAATTCCAACACCAAATGAATTTATCATGGGAAGAAGAAATCTGAGCACCAATACACTCATCAGAAATTTACGTGAACTTAGTGTTTTCTATAGCTGGCTAGAACATGAAAAAATTAATTTATGGAAAAGAATAAAAGCAGGGGGGTCTTTTTCTGAAGCTGAAATCAAAGGCAGCATGATTGAATCATTACGACGCGATCAAGCAAGAGATCACAAAATAACTCATCTTACCATTTCTCCACATACTTTTAATCAGCGCTTAACAACCGTACGTCAATTTTTAAGCTGGTGTTTTGATATGCATCTTGGCTCACTTCCATTATCAGATCAAAGTTATGATCGAATAAGAGAGCAACAAAAAAGACTTTTAAAATGGTTAGATAGCTCGTTTATTAATGCCCCGCCAAGCAATAAAGGAAATAATAAAGGACTAACAGAGAAAGAAATATCATTTCTGATTCATTGCTTAAATCCAGATAATCCGGAAGCCATAGGCCGAAATCCAGCAGTAAGGTTCAGAAATTACATTTCTATTATGATCATGCTTTACTATGGATTACGACCTGGTGAGTTATTATGCCTTCAGGTAAATGATATTGAGATAGGCGCAATTTCCAATATTCGCGTCATCCGCAGACCACCAGACAAAGATGATCCTCGCAAACCAAGACCCAAAATAAAACGTAATGGTCGAGTGATGCCAATTGATGATCCCGTATTTGCGCAACGCCTGGATGAATATATTATGAATTGGCGTGATATCTTAGAAAAAAACACCGCCATTAATTCAGAATATTTAATTCTAAGTGATGAAGGTAGCCCACTCACACAATCAGCTTTAACGCAGTTCTTTCAAGGATTACGAAATAGATTCCCTAGGCAATTACCTGCGCATTTAAGTGCCAAAGCTCTACGTCATACCTTTTCTAGCATGATGGAGCGCACATTACGCAATGCCGGATTAAATGAAGACAGACGTAAGCAAGCACTAGCCATCTTGCGCGGTGATAGTAGCCTTGAATCGCAATCCGTTTATATCGCTCAAGAAATTGAAGAACAAGCAAATCGAGCATTAAAAAACTTTCAGTGCGACTTGTTAAGCTAAGGAAAATACATGAGCAACCATTTGGTCAGCTTGATTGAAGAAAATAAATGGGCTGATATCCCTTTAAAAATTACCACTAGAGAAGGTCATACTGTTGATACCTCTGACGATCAATGGCATCTGCCTTATTCAATGCGAGCCCACTCCACCCTAGATTTTAGCAATATCATCAATTCTTCTTTACGTTGGGCTACAAAAAGATACATCCAAGAAAAAATTCAAATAACTTCCACTCATGCCGGCTATAGTAATTTCCAAGATATAAAACGTGAATTTTTAAGATTTCAAAATGATTATGGACTTGTTGAAAATCTTAATAAAACAGAAGCAGAAAACAAACTTATCTCTATAGTTGAAGACAGAATCTCTCAAGCAAGAGCTAAACATCGATTATGGGCTCTTTACCGACCGATACAATGGTACATTTGGTGTGCTGAGAATTACCCTGAGCTTGGCTTTTGTTCCGCTTACGCAATGGAATTAGATAGCATGATTCTTCCTGGCAATCCAAAAGGCGAAGCTGTGCGAATGGAAGATCCTGATAGCGGACCACTTCACCGCTCCTTAGAACTTCCTTTACTTATAAAGGCAATGCGAGAAGATAAAAGTCTAGAACTTGAACATCTACAACAAAAGGCGGCGGTTGCGCTTTCAATAGCACTTGGACGAAACCCAGCCAATCTTACTTATTTACGAGAAACCGATTTTATTAATCTCACATCTCAATCAGATGAGGCATGCTACATCCTTAAAATGCCAAGAATTAAAAAGCGACAACTCAATCCTAGAGATGATTTTATGGAGGAATATCTTGATCCTGAATTTGCGACTTATGTTCAAGATCTGATTACAGCAAATCGAGAAATTAAAACTATTGTAAAAACTAAAAAAGGTTATATTGAGGTCGACAGACCTCTTTTTATAAAAGTAGATCAAAATAAAGCCGCTTTATCAGCTGGTCTTCTTAATGAAAGCTTCAATATGCCTAGCTCCGAGATAAGCGAGCTAGTTAAAAAATTCGCCAAACGTCATAACATTGTTTCTCCTTTAACTGGTGAAGTTTTATATCTATCTACTCGCCGACTCAGGTACACACTCGCTACAAGTCTTGCATCAGAAGGCATCAGTAGACGCGAACTAGCTCGCATCCTCGATCACACCGACACTCAACATGTGCAAGTTTATTTTGAAGTAGCCGGCAATATAGTTGAACATCTAGATAAAGCCAGCGCCAAGGGTTTTTCGAAATATTTAAATTACTTCAAAGGAAATATTATCAACAACCCCACTGAAGCGATTAATGGGCATAGAAACGATAAGCAGCTTGCGTTTGTAAACGAAAATAATCCAACAGATCATACAGAAATAGGAATCTGCGGTGAAAATAGCATATGCCACCTAGATCCACCTTTCTCCTGTTACCTATGCCCTAAATTCCAACCCTATCGCCATGCAGATCATGAATACGTGCTTGATTGCTTATTAAAATCCCGCGAAGCCAGAATGGAAAAATACGAAAATGCACGGCTTGGAGTTCAACTAGACGACGTCATATTTGCAGTTGCGCAAGTAGCAGAGAAATGCAAAAGCGAGGCTCCCCATGCCTGATGCACGCTCAAATCGCAAAGCCCGCGTGGTGCCCTTTATAAGCGTATTAGAAGAAGATCGCCAAACAAATCTTTTGAACCTAATAGAAAAGGCAAAAAAATTAAAATCTGAAGGTATTGATTTGCTTAGATGGGATGATGTTGCTTGGAAAATTAAATCTGGTCGCCTTGCAAAGCAGTCCGGCAAAAACACCATTGCTTCCTTGCTAATCTTTCATCTCCCACCAAAAATTGGCCATAGACCATTAGTCGATGATTGGGCAAATTTAATAAAAGCATTAGTTGTCTTGCGATTTCATCGCAAACAACAATCTATATCAAACCAAAGAATATTTATTGCTGCGGTTAGTTATGTCGCCAATGAAGTGCTTAATCATGGCCAGCGAATTCCAGAGTTAAATGCAGAGCACCTCGATGCAGCCTGTCGATTAATCGCCTCACACTACAGTGAGGGAGCCGCTTACAATATGCAAAAAGCCATCAGAGAATTTGCATCGCATTGTGATACAAATGGCTTATGCAAAGCACACTTAAATTACAAATTTTCAGGGATGAAACGCCCAGATAACGCATCTGGCGTTGGTTACAAACGTTTAGATGATCCGGATGCGGTAAATACCAAAAGCGAAAAATTAATATCTCCTGATGTATTCCGCATTCTTGGCGAACTCTATCAAAATGTACCAAAGAATCATAAATATCGATTCTATATATTAGTTTTGACACTTTTAGCGTGTTTAGGAAGACGATTCAGTGAAATAGCCCTTCTTCCAAACCAAGAAGCAACTTACGATGAGGAAGGAAAAGCCTTTATTGAGTACTTTCCCAGAAAGACATCCCAAGGCGATACTTTCACCCCTCGTCGCCGCCTTTATCTTCCTACAGCAACTACAGTTATCATTACAGATGTTTTAAGTGAGCTGGCTGAACACTGCGCTTCAGCGCGCAAAACCGCTGCCGAAATGCAAAAAACTAAAGGTACTGATTTAACTTTTATATCTAATCTCCCTGAGGATCAAAAACTCTATGGAAACGACTTAAAGAAGCTAGCATTAAGTCCCACCCTTCTCTCGACTACAGGTTGGCTAAGAAAAAATGGCTATACCATTGCTGACCCCTATAAAATAACAACGCAAAATAGAAAACCCAATCACCCTTTTCATTACACAACAAAAAAAGGAGTCATTCAGTATTGCCAAAGTCACTTTTTTCCCGATCTAATTAAACCCATTCATATAGATCAAAATGGAAAAGAATACTATCTTAAAGATTTATTACTAGTAAGACACAAAGGCTTATCTTCTGGCGTATATGGTTGCTGGGTAACAACTCAATGTACACACTCGATGATGACAACCTTTCTAAGATACTTTGATGATTTAATATCCAAGCATGCCTCGTCTTCCATTAATTTTAATTTTACCAGTCACCATTTTCGACACACATTGAACACTCTTCTAGACGAGGGAGGCTTGAGTGATTTGCTGCAAACTGAATGGTTTGGTCGAACAAACCCACGGGATACCAAAGCATATCAACATACCAGCCGTGAAAAACGAGCATTGATGTTACGTGAAGATATCAAAAAAGGTCGTGCAGGCGGACAAATTGTAGATAAATTGAAATCTATTCCTATTACTGTACAAGATGCTTTCCTCAAAGCCAGGATTAATGCCGTACATGATGTAGGTGCAGGGATTTGCGTACATAACTTTGTACAAACTCCTTGTGAACGCCATTTGCAATGTAGCGCCGATTGCGGAGATTATGTTTGGGTAAAAGATGATAAAGGTCGTGTTGATGAGTTGAAACGCCAATATTCAATGACCGTCATTGCTCGTGAAACGGCTGAAAAGCAATCTAACGAAAATAATCCCAAGCGAAGTATAGATTGGCTCGCACATAACGATAAAAAATTAAACACATTTACCAAACAACTTGCCGACAACAATATTACTGAATTTGATCCCCATCAATATTTAGAGGAACTAACACATGAATAAACGCTTTCGTAGAATGACTGATACTGATGTTAAATCTATTATTGCAGATCTAGATCGCTGGGCTGCAGGACAACTCGGCTCAAAGCTTACTTGGGCAATCCTCGAAGAACGATCTGGCTTCAGCCGCCAATCACTTCAGGCTAAAGCTGAAATTAAAGCCGCTTATGACTACGCAAAGCAATCATTAGCGAGTGGTTTAGTAAAAAGTCGAGAACAAGCAACGCAAGAAAATGGCGAACTTCTCAATGAAGTGCAGCGCTTAAAACTTGAAGTTGCTGAATATAAGCGAAGAGAAAATTTATGGCGAGAACGCTGGCAACGTATTGCTTTTCATATTCGGCAAAAAGGCATGCAAATTTATGAAGTAGACCAACCATCAGAGAAAAACACATTAACCGAACGAGAAACCAACAATATTTTAAGACCTTTTGATAAAAATACTCCTCCATCAGGTAGAATATAAACAATAAATTCGATTATGATGCAATAATTTTACTAAACAGAGTACGTATGACAGATACATTTGAACTTTACCGTCTATCTTTATTACCCCGTAAGCAAGCAAGTATTCTTACACCAGATGCTGAAAAATCATTTACGCGCGAAGAATATTTACGACAAATATTCATGATTTCTCATAAATTCAATCATTTTGGAAACGAGTTACATTATGTTCCTGCAAAAAATGAGCCCTCCTCAGAAGCTTTATTAGGTAGAATAGGACGCACATTTTCCACTAATGAAAACCTACCTCCCGACGAAGGACTTGCAGATGCGGTGCACCAAGGCTGGAGGGCCGTTGTTATTGTTATCGATCCTAGACATCATGCGGATGGTCAAAAAGTTGCTGTTGAACGGACATCAAAAGTTGGAGACCCTCAAGGTCTGCTAAACTCTTTAATAAAAGCTATTAATCTTTCCAACCCCGACTCACCCTATTTAATTGAAGCATCAGCTATTTTTGATTCTCGTAGTTTTTGGGAGTTCGCAGAAAATAATCAAGGAGCCATCACATCGTTAACTTTTGAATTTATTACGCCAAATATGTTTGGTGGAATTGATGACATCAGTGAAGAGCTGAAAAAATATAGAAATATTGAAAAAGCTCAAAATGTTACCATCAGCATGTGCAGTCAAGACGGGTTAGATGTAACAACACAACGAGTTAAAGCTTCTGTAGATTATGCTCAAAAAGGCGGAGGGAATATAAAAGCAAGAGCTCGCAAAAATAAAAGATATAACTCTACAAAAAAAGCAAAAAAAGTTACCATACAGAAGGATTCAGAAGAACCTTTATTGAAAAGAGCAACTCGTAAAATCTTAGAGATTCTGGGCCGTGAATAGAGCAATTCAAGGTTGTACAGTCGTAGTCGTGATCGCCTTATGGGTTATTATCCCACTTTGCGCACCTTGGCTTTTAAATGGGAAGAACATTCTACTCGAAAAATTTATTAATGAACAATTAATAACATTATTAAGTATAATTGTCCCTATTACATTAGCCTCTACCGCTAATTTATTTTTAGCGCTCAACGCACTAGAAGAACGCCTAGAAAAACAAGTTTTTTACAATACTCGAACAACGATCAAAAAATCAGCGTATTGGCTTATCTCGTTATTGTTTT
>Ga0207028_1038_pt2 | contig 24877 bp, 19 predicted proteins | sample Alteio_BWMinCont_41_FD_153287 | JGI IMG/M metagenome (GOLD analysis project Ga0207028, IMG submission 153287) | Enriched cells from forest soil in Barre Woods Harvard Forest LTER site, Petersham, Massachusetts, United States -... | ecosystem: Environmental > Terrestrial > Soil > Temperate forest >... | reverse complement strand
AAGGAACCGACCACCTGCACTGCCTTGTACAGGCGATAGCTGGCCTGCGCATCGAATTGCGTGTGCGGGTAGAAGTAGTTGTCGCCGAGCGGGCCACGCAATCCGAGGATCGGATCGTTGGCCGGGCCATTGGTTGCGTTCCAGCCATACGACGCAATGCTCTCGTCGTTATGACTGATGGCAAACCGTCCGGAGAAGCGGCTCTTATCGTAGGTTAGGTTGAAGTTGTAGTCATTCGGCGAGGTCCGGTCGAGCGACGGCTTGTCGGTTCGGCCGCCGTCAAAGCCCGTCGGGAATGTGACCTGCGAAGTCGTGTGGCTGTAGTTGGCGTTGACGCCGAATCCGCTCAGGAAGCTAGGCAGGAACGAGAAGCGCTGCTCGTACTGAGCCTCAATACCCTGAATGTGGGCGCTGGGACCGTTGATGGACTGCGCCACCTGCCACTGTCTGCACGTCGGAGAAGAACCCTGAGCGCAGAACTGGTTTCCGTCGTAATACTCAATGTTCGCGATGGGGTAGATCGGATCGGCAAGATGCTTATAGAAGTAGCCGAACTGCAGAATGCCCAATGGCTGGAAGTAGTGTTCAACCAGAACGTCGATGTTATCGCTCTTGGTTGGCACCAGGTTCGGGTTGCCGGTGGCCACGGTCGGGTAGGGCGTCTGGTTCCCGTCTTTCGTCGTGGCGGGCACCAGGTCGGCGACATTCGGACGGGCCACGCCGCGGCTGTAGACGATGCGCAGGTTCGAGTTCTTTTCAAACTGCCACTGCAGCGCCGCGCTGGGCAGGGCGTTCAGGTAGCTCGAGTCCTTGCGCACGGGGGTCGCCGGGTTGCAGGTGGACTGCGTGGGGTCTTTAAAGCACGGAGCGTTGCTGACCGACGCGTCGGTCGCATAGGCCAGAAAGTGGGTGGCACCGTTGTCGAACCGGATCCCGCCCTCCAGCCGAACCGTGCCAATAAAGATCACATCCTGAATGTACCCGGCGGTGATCAGCTCATCGGCATTGAAGAAGGCGCCATACCAGGTGTTGCTGTCGTCGAAGATATCCGAGGTGAAACCGCTGGAAGTGGACGCAACGGTTTGCAGAAGCTTGTCGTACGACGTAGTGGGTCCATACGCCATGTTGTTGATCGCGAAACTCTTGTTGTAGTAGGTCGGGTTCGTGTACGTGCCCACCACGCTTGCCATCCCGAATGGACCGGGGTAGTTGATGCTGTTCAACGTCGTGTCGTCCTCGCGCTGCGTCGAGTACGAGTTGCGGATCTTCACCCCCAGCGACAACGTGTCCGGATGGCCGCCCAGAGTCAAGCTGTGCGCCAATGACGCTGAGCCTTGAAAATTGAGCTGCGTCGCGTGATAGCTGCCGCTGGCGGACTGATAGACCGAATACTGGGTGGGATCAAAGCCGTTGGTGCCGTCAATCGCGGCGATTTTGGGCCGGTAAGGATTGCTGAGGTCCTCAGCGAAGGTGACCCCGGTCCCGGGCTGGCCTTGAGTTTGAGCATAGCCCGGACCCCCGAAGCGCGTCGTCGGAAAGTCCTGGCCGCCGATGTTGTGACCGCGGGAGGCAGCGAAATCGTACGTGATCAAGTCCTTGGAAAGATCGTGCCGGGCGCCGGTGATAAAACTGTATACCTGTTGGTCGGGGCGCCGGATATAGTGACGGTATTGCCAGAAACCCGTGTTATCGAACGTGAGTTGTGAGCCGCTCTTCGAAACGAGTGCGCCGGAATTCGGCGTATAGACATGCGTGTCGCCGTAATCGTGAAAATCCGCATATAGCCCCTTCACGTAGGCCGACATCGCCGGAGTAATCTTCATGTCAATACCCGATGTGAACCCGTAGCGCGTCCGGTAGTAGTCGTAGGAACGGAAGTCCTCACCATTTACGTAAGCCACGTTTGTGCCATCTGCCAATGTCCCGGTTGTCTGGCTCGGCTCCAGATCGTCAATGCCCCGATTCGTGCGATCCCAGCTGCCGCCGATGAGCACTCCGTACCGTTTGGCCGGACCGAAGCGCCGACCGTAGGTTCCATCGAAACCACCGCGCCAGAAGCCATTCTGTACTGGGTTATATCCGGAAGTGCCGTTCAGCGAATACGTAGGCTTGTCCTGCGCGGTGGGAGTCACCAGGTTCACCGTGCCGCCCACGCCGTCGGCATCCATGTTGGCCGAAAGCGTCTTGTAGACCTCGATACGTTCGATCCCGTATGCGGGAATCGCGTCCATCTTCACGTTGCGAACCGTCACTTCCACCGACGGCACATTGACTCCGTTGATCGTCAGGTTCGACAAACGCGGCTCGGTACCGCGAATCTGCACATACTTGCCCTCGCCCTCATCGCGCTCCAGTGAGACGCTAGGCAGCCGCCCGATGGCGTCGGCGATGTTGGTGTTGGGCAGACTGGTGATTACGCCTGCAGGAGCCACCTGGACAATCTGGTCAGACATGCGCTCTATATTGACAGCTTCCGCATCGCCCTGCAGGCGCGGCGCGGTCACCATGACGGAATCCGATTGCGATGAAACCTTCAAGGCGGCAACGACATTCGTTGTCTGGCCTGCATTAACCGTCACAGAGTTTACGAATGCGCTAAAGCCCACATAGGATGCGGTGACAGTGTATCGGCCGGCGGCCACATATGAGATGCGGAACTGGCCCTGATCGTTGGTGACAGCCTGCCTTCCCGAAGGCTCAATTTCAACCTTGGCTTCGATCAGGACCGAACCTGCTGGATCAACGACGGTGCCGGCGATGATTCCGGTAGCGTTCTGCGCAGAAGTGCTGGAGACAAAGAATACGTGACAAAACAACAGGGCCCATGAGAGCGAGCGAACCCATAAACGCATTGCGTCCCTCCTGAATTTTGTGCGGCATCCGATTCGCCAGGAATTAAAGGTGGAAGATTAAGGGAAAAGTCCAACCTATCGATAGCTCTTCGCAGTGCAGTGGGCGACTGGCGGCCGTGGCTCTTTCGAAGCTAAGGCGCGATACTTAAGCGACGCTTAAGTTTTCAGGGCTGTAACACTCAATTCATTTAGGGCCAATAATTTAACGCGGTGTTGATGTTCCATTTACAGTGTGTTCACGGGCGAGTTCAGGTGATGAAAATGGGGAGGCATTTGCCTGAACGACAAGTTGGAGATGGGATACAACAACACGATGCACGCCAACGGCGAAATCGGTCTAGATTCTGTCGGTCGTGCCCCGCTGCTCAGACCCCTGCGCCCAATGCAGGTCCCGCTTCAGTGAGGCTTAAGGTTCGCCTGATAGGCTTCATGTTCTAAGGTTTACCGCTCACATTGAGGAAGGCGCATGCGTCCTGCCACAGCGACATCTGTGATGAAACCCACCGTCTTGTTCATGGTCGTTTTGTTCATGGTCGTTGCCGTCGCGCTGAGTGCGCCGAGCCAGGAAAAGCGAATTACGAGAGACGAATTACCGGTCGCGGTCCGCAAGACCTCGGACGACCAGGCCAAGGGCGCAACAGTCCGCGGCTACACCAAGGAGGTTGAGAACGGGCAGGTCGAATTCGAAGTGCAGTTGCTCACCGGCGGAAATCCGAAGGACGTGTCGATAGCGCCGGATGGTCGCCTTCTCGAGATTGAGGAACAGGTTGAATTTAGTTCTCTGCCGGAAGAGGCAAAGTCCGACCTGCAAGCTGCAGCCAAATCCGGGAAGATCACAAAAGTGGAATCCATCTGGAAGAACGGGAACCCCAGTTGCATTCGAAGGGAAGGTTGTTACCGGCGGCAAGCACTCGGAAGTCGAGGACGACTTAACCATGAAGTAGAGCATGCGGGTCGGGGGAAGGGGAACGGCAAAGCGGTTGTGGATTGCCGACTTATCCTTCGCAGCGCGTTCTTGTTACAGGGCTGAGATCGGGTGAATTAAGTGCGTGTGCTTGCAGTAGAAGACGAAGTTCGACTGGCACCGAACATTGCGATCGCCCTCCGTGAGGGTCCCGATTACGCGGTTGACATCTGTCACGACGGAGAGGCGGTATTAGGCGAAGTGTTTAACACTGTGTCATTGGTCTGAGTTCGGCCAACAAATTCCGTTACGTTTACCCTGCGAAACGCAGATGATTCAATTTCAACAAAGTTAAGCCGTACGAAAGTAAACGGTAACGAGAGTGCCCTGATGGAGGACGCTTTGTACTCGAATCTCGCCATCAGCAGCTTCAACGATGCTTTTGCAGATGGCAAGTCCCAGTCCAAAGCCGCCGGTTTCTCGCGATCGAGATGGATCCTCGCGATAAAAGCGGTCGAAGATCTTGGTGAGGTTCTCCGGGGCGATTCCCGAACCGAAGTCTTGCACGACCAGCCAGGCCTGTCGATGTCCGATGCCCCTCAGCCGCACCGAAACAATCACCTCAGACCCCTTAGGGCTGTGCTGAATTGCATTCAAAATCAGATTTGAAGCCAGGATCTCGGCGCCTTCAGGAGGTAGTCTTACCTGTACTCCCTGCTCAAATGAAGAACGGATCTGGACGCCTCTTGTCTCGGCGTATGTGCCCAGCTTTTCCGCCGCTGCCTTGACATGCTGGGAAAGGTCAATTGGTTCGGGTGGTGAACCTGATCTCTCTTCGAATCGAGCAAGCGTTAGCATGCGAGAGATTAACTCTTCCACGCGCTCATTGTCTGCCAGTACCTGCTCTAAGCCACTCTGATACTCTTCCGCTGAACGCAGTCTAATTCCGAGAACCTGAACCGTGGACCGCACAACAGCGACGGCGGTCTTAAGTTCGTGTGCGGCATCACTTATGAACTGGTGTTCGGTCTCGAAAGCAACCCGCAAGCGGCCGACCATCGTCGTGAGAGCGTTTGCCAGCGGCTGCAGTTCCCGCAGGCGCATTGCCGCTCCCGGAGCGCGAAACTCAAGCGAGTTCATTCCTATGACGGCCGCTTCCGCTGCCAGATCCTGAAGAGGATTAAAGAGCCTTCGGAGGAGGACAATGAGGACGAACGCTGAGATCCCTAGCAATCCAAGACTCATGAGGACGTAAAAACTCGCTGCTTCGAGAATCTCGTGCCACAAGTGATCGGTACGCATCGCATACACAACAATTACTGGTCTGCGAACTCCCTCGCCGCCGTTTTCATCGCGATCGAGGATGCGGATGGCTTTGCGTTGGAGCACGCGGTAATAGTGACCATCGGCGCGGGCATTTCTGAAACCGATCCCTATGATTGAGACCACGGATGGAGGGGATGCGGCCGACGCCCCCACTCGTTTTCCGGTCTCGCTGAATACGGCGAAGACGTCGGAAGACGGCGGGCTGAATTCGGTCGGATCGACTTTAACCGTGTCTTCGGGATCTTCGGCATCCTGAACGGCTCCGATCAGCGAATCAGAACGTCCTTCCAGGGTGACGTCAAGGGCTCTAACGCGTACGCGACGCTCGTGCCAAAGAGCTGTCCACACAAATGCAAGGGTGCACAGGAGTTCAATCAATAGAACTGAGAGTATGGCGCGCCGGATCAGGGATCTCGTCCTCATGTTCGTCCGTCACTCAGAATCAAGTCGATAGCCACGGCCGCGAAACGTTTCAAGCATCGAAAAATCCGTTACGCCGCGCAGTTTGCGGCGAAGGTTTGACACGTGAGCTTCAATCACGTTGGAATGGCGCTGCCAGGTGAAGTCGTACAAGTGTTCTAATAATTCCTGTTTGGAGACGACCGTGCGCGGACGGTGAACGAGATATTCGAGGATTCTGTATTCCATAGGAGAGAGATCGATCCCTCGCCCGCCAACCGTAACCGTTTGTTCCGCAAGGTTGAAGCAAAGGCTTCCGATGCGCAAGACAGTGGATTTAACTGCGTTTCCCCGGCGTATCAAGGCTCGTGCCCTGGCAATGAGTTCTCCAAGATCGAAAGGCTTGGTCAGGTAATCGTCAGCTCCAAGATTGAGGAGGTTGATAGCGCTTTGCGCTCCAGTCGTAGCCGTCAGGATCAACACCGGCGTAGCCACATTGCGCTCGCGCAGTTTACGCAAGACGTCCTGCCCTGTGAGCTTCGGAAGCTTCAGATCAAGGACAATGAGATCGTAGGCCGCGGTCTTGCACAGCAGAAGGGCTCCCTCACCGTCGTGCCACAGATCGACGGCGTAGCCCGCCCGCTCTCGGAATGCCGAAGCGATATTTTGAGCCAACCGGATTTCGTCTTCGACCACCAGTATGCGCAATTTGCCTCGGATGACGGCGGATCATAGATCCATTTTCACGAAGCTGGTTTCGTTTTCCTCTTACTTCGAAGTGAAACCGGCCTCTCGACACGACGGGGAGAACGAGTTCACGTTCAATGAACATTAAACACAGCCAACCTTAAGATTGTCTTAAGGCTGCTCTTCGTGGTTTCGTTGCGAAATCCCGTTGCGTCAGCACTAGACAAATGCTTTCGAACCCCAAACATGTCCGAAAGAGAGAAAAGCCCGGCCTTCCCAGGACCTCGCGGCTTTCCTAGATCATTGTGGTTCGGTAGTTGCAATCGTGTGGTCAAAAAGTTAGGCCGTGACGAAAGGGAGTAACGTCAGCTCCGAATCTCGAATCTTCTCGAGAGCTCTGTAGGATTCAGTGTCTCAACACACACCGTCAGCGTGGCTGGGTTCAGACGGCGCCGTTGCCGCGTCAATGTTGGTATGCTCCGAATGATACAACAGCGCTGCAACCATTGGCGTGACGCGGTCAGTCGCCATCATTCGCCGATGATGAGATATGCTGCGACGGTTTACGACGTGAACACCATGCACAATGGGCATATGTAGGCTGCCAGATCCAGTGTTCCTCGTGGCTGTAGGAATCTCAACAGATTGCGGGCCTCTTCGACATTGTCGAAAGCTACTCTTCCACGACACACCCAGACAAGCCGTCCACGCTCCTCTTTAGTCAGGTCGGAATATGGTTCTTGCCATAGGGACCTGTACAGATGCTCGCAATTCCTTGCGAGTAAGCGATCTCAACCCACCCTCCTTTCGGCGGAACGATCGGTTGAATGTTGGCCGGAGTATAGCATTTGGAATGAACGTTTAAAGGAAATAACTTCATTGCATCGGGTCGATCTTAAGTTAATCTTAAGCTTTCCGGACTATGGTTTGTGAACGCACGCCCATCGCCTCGCCCCCAGCGCGAAGATGTGCGGTGCTGAGGAGAAGCTTCCCCACACGTTTTTTCTAATCACAAAAGGGAGGTCCCCCGGCTCTGCTGGAGTGGCAGCAGAACTTTGAGAATTCCAGGAGTATACCCCCGGCTGGTGCTTTCGTTTTGCCGAATCCCATTGTTTAGTAGCTGCTGCTCTTGCGGTTGCTTTTGCTTTTCACCGGTTGCGATCAGGCCCCTTTGGGGGGCCAGCAACCGAAAGCCTCCGGCTCTCCCACTGCCGGAGGATACTTCTGTAGGCCTCCTCGCGGGTGTGTGAAGGGCGCGCCCGCTGCCTCGCCGGATATCGCGCTAGAGGTTGACATCTTTTTACTTGCTCGAACGCATTGAATGAGTTTAAGTGCACGGCCTGGAACGATCTGACTTTGGGAAAAACCTATGCACGTTCCCGGTCTGCTGGAAAGAGTCCACGTCAGTGGTCTGGATGAGAGGTACTTGGTAATCCGAGTGGATGACACGGCACAAGAGGCGGGCCCCCTGCCGGTTGTCTACGGGCGACATCCGCTGGAGAGTGTGCTGTTCGTTGTTATCGAAGCGATTCCCGGTTGTGATCCACCCCGCCTGCGAGATGACTAAACAGAAACCGGCTAACGGCGGCGCGAGCAGGCAAACTGACGCGCGATCAGCGACATGCGCTGAGGAGCGAAACGACGACGTGCTGGCGAGGGAATCTCGCCATCGAGTAGAGCCTTGGGTTTCTACCTAGGTTTTATCTGTGGCAGTTATACATTTCCGGGATTCGACGCCCATGATGTTACGAACTGTACTTTGGGTAAGCGGGGCAGCGATAGCTACGTATTTGGTCTGGAACTTCCTTCAAATCCTTGTCGACAGTTTCAGAGAGCGCCGATCAGACAAGAGTAAAAAGTCCAACCATATTACTTAGGTTGGGCTGTTTTGGTTATCTATGGCGGTTCATAAGAGGGATGTCCTGACAGCGCCTAGGATCGATTCAACGAATAGAACGCGATTTGCTGGCCGTTGCTCGGATTGCGACGAGGTCATAAGGGAGACGGGTGGATGACGTGAATGTGCATGCCGACAATGGCTTACTGAGTAGGTCGAAAAGAACGAAGGCAGAAGAGGATCTTAGAGCCGAAGGCTTTCGGTTCGCAAAGGACCCCTGGGGCGACCCGTACTAGTGGAGGCAGCCGAGACACATCGTCCATCTGAATTCGACGGTACCACGGCGAGCAGGACCGTAGTCTTCGAGGCGGGACAACCAGAGTCAGCGCGATCCCTCCATCAGCCTTGCGCAAGGTCAGTGTGAGGTTCAGTTCGCCGGTCAAGGGTTGAACATGAACCTCGTGTCGGGCGCGTGCTACTCACGGCAGAAGCTACGAAATATAAGACGGCGAAGATGTTTCAGCTGCTCTATGCCCCGATTGGAAAAGTGGGCGAGCGGTTTGTAGTTGCTAGGTCCGATGCTGAGCAAATCGCTACACTGTTCGCAGCATTCGAGTCTCACGACCCACAACTGGTTCACATGGATCGAATCGCTTCACGACTGCTCGAACTCGGAGAACTGCGGCCCGATTCGATCTCTCAGTTCTTAGCTTATTTCATGATTCTTGAATCTCTGCTTACACACAACCCCGATCCGAAGGACCCATCTGATTCGATTACTCGGCAAGTAAAGAACAAAGTGCCGCTGTTGAATCATCGTTGGTCACCGGCGCTTGACTATTCGGCATTTCAGGGCATGAAAGAGGATGCCATCTGGAGCAAGATGTACGGATACAGAAGTACTTTGGCCCACGTTGATGTTCCAGATTTCAGTCGAGGTGACCTGGCGTCGCTCGGCAATCACGCCAATGCAATGACTCTATTGAAATCCACGGTAAAGGCCGTCGCACGACTAGCACTAATCGACCCGCAATTGGTGGCGGATTTAAAAAAGTGCTAGCTCTGCTTTGTTTGGGCCTCGCCTGATTGCGGCGCTTCTTTGAGGATTCCGGATGAGTAACCGCCCACTCGTACATGACCTCGGGGCCATGTACGCATCGCCCACGATACAACCGCAGACAATTCCTGCGCAGGTATAGCCTATGGATGTGTCCGGCACCCTTAACTGCCTGTGATGCAAGTCCTGATACCTTTTCGCAAGAATTGAGCGGCATCGACATGAGCCATTCTTAAAATCAGGTCATGGCGATGGGAACTCGCAAGGATCGAGAGCGGCAGGAGGATCTGTGGGTGGCATACACGGATATGGCTGTGGGCCCAGGGCACCCGTTCTATGTTCACCTGAACGAGGTGCTCGACGGCGAAGGATTCGACGCGTTTGTAGAGAAGTTGTGCGCAAGGTTTTATGCCGAGATGTTGGGGCGTCCTGGCCTGACGCCGGGGATCTATTTCCGCTCGCTGATGATCGGGTACTTCGAGGGCATTGAGTCTGAACGGGGCATCGCGTGGCGATTGAAGGACTCACTGAGCCTGCGGCACTTTGTGGGCATTGCATTGGATGAGGACACGCCCGATCACTCCACGATTTCGCGCACCCGTCGATTGATCGACTTGGAGACGCATAAGCAAGTGTTTTCCTGGGTTCTTGGGTTACTTGCCGATCGCGCGATGCTGGCTGGCAAGCGCATCAGCATAGATGCGACCACTCTGGAGGCCAGCGCGGCGATGCGCTCAATCGTGCGGCGCGACACGGGCGAGAGGTATGAAGAGTTCCTGACCGGTCTGGCCAAGGCGTCAGGCATCGAGACACCGACGCGCGAGGATCTGGCGCGGCTTGACCGCAAGCGCAAGAAGCGCACGTCCAACCAGGAGTGGAAGAGTCCTACCGATCAAGATGCTCGGGTTGCGAAGATGAAGGACGGCAGTACGCACCTGGCTCACAAGGCCGAACATGCGGTCGATCTGGATACGGGCGCGGTGGTGGCCGTCACCTTGCAAGCGGCTGACCTGGGCGATACGGCGACCGTGCAGGAGACGCTTGCCGATGCGGGATTAGCGGTGGCGGATTTAGTCGATCGCGAAGCAGAGTTGCATCCTGAAGACGAACCCAAGGTCAACGTAGAAGGAATTGAAGAACTGGTTGCGGACAAGGGCTACCATAGCGGCGAAGCTCTTGAGCAGATCAAGGAACTGGAAGTTCGCACTTACATCCCGGAGAAGAAACAGCCCGGCAAGCGACACTGGAAAGGCAAGCAGGGCCAACAGCAGGCGGTTTATCAAAACCGGCAACGGGTGCGCGGCCGCTATGGAAAGAGACTGCTGAGGCGGCGAGGCGAGTTCGTGGAACGACTTTTTCTCATTGCTACGAAACCGGCGGGATGCGACGCTGCACCCTGCACGGACGGAAGAATATTCTCAAGCGCCTGCTAATTCACGTCGGCGCGTTCAACATCAGCTTGGTAATGAGGAAGATGTTGGGAGCCGGGAAGCCACAGGAGCTGGCGAACCGGATGGCAGAGCTCGTTTTAGGCGCGAGTAAGCGCCTCATCAACCTTTTCAGGTACAAGAACGCGGACAACTTCAACCTTCGCTCCGCCAACACTCCGCGCCATACAAGTCACTTCATTACCGTTCGATGGAACACAGACTGGGAAATGGCCCATTGCACCACAGGCAGCCTAAGGACGGTAAAAGGACCGGTCTACTCTCGATAGTCTCTCGGGGGGGAGTGCGATTTGCGAGGCTTGGGCCGCAAGACGAAAGCCAATTCTTCAACTCTGCGTGCAATTGTTTGTGGGACTCAGGGGTTAACCGTGCACTGGTGCGATGAAACACGTTCCACGATAACCATGGCATCCCAAGCTGTTTGCCTATGAGCTTGAGACGGCGGGCCGCAACGTTGTCCTGATTAATTGGAGTGCCCTTTCGAGAGGAAAATACGAATCCATTCTTTGGCGCGCTTTGTTTTCGGGCCTTGATGTTCTGCAAAATACGGTGGACGAGATCGGAGATCGGAATGTCTCTCTTCCGGGATCCCGTGACGAGCCGAATCTGATTCCGATAGCTCAGGTTCCGCACCGCGATTACATGCGGCGGAATCCATTCTCCATCTACCAAGCGACCCATCTCCGAGGGGTTAACGTACTTCCACTCAAGTCCGAAGATTTCGGCAACATTCATGTCTGTAAGGATGCTTAATAGGGCGACATCCTTCTCCGGATAGCGCATGTTATGAATTGCCTGTCGCAATTGCTCAGAGGTAAGAATATGCGACTGTTTACGCGCCATGTGAGGAAGGACGACGCGAGTCGCAGGATTCTCACCGTGGAAACAGCTAGCATCGCGAGCATGCGAGAATATTTTACGAATTACATTGCGGATGTGGGTAACTGTTTGGATGGAGTAGCCGTTGTCCAAAGCCGCTGTAATGATCTGCTGAATGTGGTCGGGGTGGACATCGCAGAGTCGTTGTGCATTCAGATATGGCCACCCAGGGATGGCCCTCAACTTCGACTTGGATTTCTCTTTGTCCCCGCCAAATGCGCGATCGACCTGTTCCGGGCCCAGCACGTGTTTGAGCATGGCCTGAAAGTAGTCGTGCCCCGCGGAGCGCATTGAGGCGACGTATTCGGGAACGAACCGGCGTTCGATGAATTCGGCAACCGTCATCTCAGGGTTGCCGGCAGGAACACCTTGGACCGGTTGCGGTCGTTGAACGAAGGTCCGCCGCTCCCTCCCGGTGTCTTTCCCTCCAGATGGAAAAGTATTGACTGTGAACGACCTCGGCCAATTCGGGATCACATCGTGACTTGGGTCAAACGTAGAGGTCATCCAGGTCTGATGTGAAGCCGTGGGGTGGGGAAGGGGGTTTTCGCGTGTTAGCGACTTGTGGTTTCCCATATACAGCCTCCGAGCGACATTTCCGCGCTCAGTTTCGCCGTGGAACCTGGCGCATCTTGGCGCTTAAGCCCACAAGTGAAATTGGTGCCAACGGTCGGAAGGTCAGTGGTGATTCAAAATGTTGCGCCTTACAATTTCACCAACTCCTTGAGTCCTACGATGGCCAACTATCTTTCGGGTGGGCAGCGTACTGTTTGCTGTAGCGCAAGGAAAAGAGTGTCCCCTCACCCCTAAATGAAGATTCTGTCATTTTATGAATGTATGTGCCAAAATGCATTACAAACTTTACATAATAGGCAAAGATTTTACATCACCTTACAAAATTACCGGAGATTGTTGGCCGCTGGAACATTCTGCGGTCCTTCTGTATTTCACAGAAGATCAATCCGGCTAGGCCCGCCCAAGGCTGGGTTTCTTCGACCGGCGCTTGGGATCCTTGCCCGTGGCGCGGGCGAGTACAAGCAATTGCCATATTTATCAGCAAGATAGAACTTGGGGCCCAAGCGGAGAGAAGCCTCGGCAGCACGCGAGCGTATTACCTTTTGGATCCCGGCAGATCCTTGTGTTTGATCAGCCGCATTGACGGGCCTCCCGAAGAACGGGAGACTGGGTCAGGAGTGCCCAGATGAGCTCGTACGGAAGGCAAGTGACGCCCTCGCCCGGCCAGCCCACCTTTCTCATGTGTCCCCCGACGCTCTATGACGTGAACTACGTTATAAACCCGTGGATGGTCGGAAATGTAAACCGGTCGTCACGCCAGAGAGCGACCGATCAGTGGACAGCACTTCATAAGGCCATGACGAACGCGGCCGATGTGCGGCTTGTCGAACCGCAGCCTGGCTCCCCGGATATGGTCTTTACCGCGAACGCTGGACTAGTCCGCGACGGCATCGTAGCCCTAAGCAGTTTTTACTATCCCGAGCGCCAGGGCGAAGAACCGCATTTTCGTCGCTGGTTCCAAGAGTCTGGTTTCGCCGTTTGCGAGGTTCCGCGGGTCACCCCGTTTGAAGGCGAAGGAGATGCGCTATTCGAAGCCGATGGATCGCGTCTCTGGGCCGGTCACGGGGTGCGTACAGGACAGAACAGTCACCGCCAGTTGACTGATTTATGGGACATTGAGGTTGTTTCACTGCGGCTGGTCGACCCGCGTTTTTATCACCTCGATACCTGCTTTTGCCCGCTGTTGAACGGTGAAGTCATGTACTATCCCGCCGCGTTTGATGCCGGATCGCAAGAGCGGATTAAAGCGCGCTACGGCCCGGCGAAGCAGATCTGCGTTTCAGAGTCGGATGCGCTGCGGTTTGCCTGCAATGCCGTCAACATTGGCAGGACAATTCTCCTTAACCAGATCAGCCCTGAGTTGAGCGAGAGGTTGCAGAGCCATGGCTACCGTGTGATGCAAGTGGATCTGTCCGAATTTATGAAAGCCGGAGGCGCGGCGAAGTGCCTTGTGCTTCGGTTGAGCGAGATGGATGTGACCCACAGCGCATGAAATAAGAACCTCGTTCGGATCGCGATCAGTCATTCAGAGTAGAAATAGAGATGGCTGGACATCTCCGGTTCGATGGCTGGTTTATGAAGACGTTTCGAATTGCGACAATCTCCGGGGATGGGATCGGGAAAGAAGTAGTCCCGGCCGGCAGACGGGTTCTCGAAGTTCTCGCCCGCTCGGACAATACGTTTCGCTTGGAATTTGACGATTTCGATTGGGGTGGCGATTACTTCCGCCGCCACGGCAGGATGATGCCGGAGAACGGACTCGAGGCCTTGCGGACATGCGATGCGATTCTGTTCGGGTCGGCTGGGGACCAGAATATTCCAGACCACATTACCTTGTGGGGCCTGCGGCTCAACATCTGCCAGGGGCTGGATCAATATGCCAACGTCCGGCCCACGCGCATTCTTCCCGGCATCGACTGCCTGCTCAAGCGATGTGGACCGGCAGATCTCGATTGGGTGATTGTCCGCGAGAATACCGAAGGAGAATATTCGGGCGCGGGGGGACGCGTCCACCAGGGTCTGCCGATCGAAGTCGCTACCGATTTGTCGCTCATGACCCGGGCGGGAGTCGAACGCATCCAGCGGTATGCGTTTCGCCTGGCGCAATCCCGGCCGCGTAAGCGGCTCACCGTGATTACCAAAAGCAATGCCCAACGCCACGCGATGGTGATGTGGGACGAAATCGCGTCCCAAGTGGCCGAGGAGTTTCCCGACGTGACCTGGGACAAGGAACTGGTCGACGCGGCGACGGCACGCATGGTGAATCACCCTGGATCGCTCGATACCATCGTCGCGACCAACCTGCATGCCGACATCCTGAGTGATCTGGCTGCGGCTCTTGCGGGCGGCCTGGGGATTGCGCCCACCGCCAACATCAATCCGGAACGCCGGTTTCCGTCCATGTTTGAACCGATCCATGGATCGGCATTTGAAATTGCAGGAAAGGGGCTGGCCAATCCCATCGGAACGTTCTGGTCGGCGGTTCTGTTGCTGGAGCATCTGGGTGAACAAGCTGCCGCGAGGTGCCTGATGGGAGCGATCGAGCACGTTACGTCGGACCCGTCCCTGCACCCGCTGGATCTGGGCGGAACCGCCACGACAGCCCAGGTTACGGACGCGGTCTGTATGCGGATTACGGAAACTGCGGGTAAGAGGCCAGCTCCCGCCTGATCTAGCAGCGGCCCACGCCGGCGGTTAATTGGCGAAGAGCCAAAAGGATTGAATGTAACAAAAAGGTACTGTTTCAGGTGACTTTTTTCCCTGTAAAGCCTTTGGATTCAGTTCTCTAATTAAAAAAAAAGCGAAACAAAAGTGAATCTGCATAGGGGGAGGGGGGCCTCCGGGTGTAGACCGGGCGGATGCCTCAGTTTTGAACGGAACTGCTGAGACCGCGACATAGGGCATTTTGGTATCTCCGACTTCCAGTCTGCGGCAGGAGGGTCTATTTCTCTGCAAACGCGCGGAGGCTCTTTTCAGGCAAGGGATGTTGCGGACCTCAAGTATCGATGCCGGGTGGACTTTGTAGCGGCCTCGCAAGAATGGAGGTTGGATGCTCGCGATCCATCGAGGCGATGCGCACCATGTGGAAGCAAGGATCGATAAGTCGAGCAAATGGCGAGAATCAGATTTGACGAAACCTGCACGGAAACTTGACGACTTAAATTTCGGGTGTCGCTATTGTGGGTTCCACAGGAGGGTAGAACCCATGAAATCCATTCTTCGCAATCTAGCTCTCGCGCCCGCTCTGATGGCGGCCGCCGCATTAATGACAACCTCCGCGATGGCGGAGACCGCGATCAAGGTTCCCTTCAACTTCACGGTGGGCGGCAAGGTGTTCCCGGCCGGCCGTTACGTAGTCGAGCGCGACGACTCGGGAAGCTTCGTGTCGCTGATCAACAGAGACGTCCCGGTCGTTGCCAGCTGGGTTCTCACTCCCGGCTCACCCGCTCCGACCGAAACCAAGATTGCTTTGAAGTTCGACGAGGTGGGCCACACCCACGTGCTGCAGTCGATCCAGTACGGTGGATTGATTACCTCCAAGCTGGACAAGAATCTTGAGCATCAGGCCAACCAGATGGCCGAAGGCCGGTAGGACCGCGCTCAATCCTGGCGGAGACCGGGATCACGGGTTCTGATGAGGGCACGCTCGCTTAGTCCGATTTTCCGCGTGCGTGCCTCTACTCTGATTTCACTCGTTGCGCAGTTCTCGCATCGGATCGACGGAGGCGGCGCGATACGCGGGGAATCCGGCAGCAGCGATGGTCACGACCAACATCGCCAAGGCTGCTGCCGCAAGCTCGCCCGCGCCCGCGGGTGTTACGCCATACAACATTCCATGGATCAGTCGGATTTCGGCGGCGGAAATTGAAGCGCCGATTGCAATCCCAGTGATGGTCATTGCGCATGCCTGGGCAAGGATCGAGCGCATTACGCGGTCACGAGTTGCGCCGAGGGCCATCCGAATGCCGATGTCACGGCTCTTGCGCGCCACCGTTTGTGAGAGCACGCCATAGGTCCCCACCAGCGCGAGAATCAGCGCCAATCCCGCAAACCCGGAAAACAGGATGCTGCGGAATCGGGGCTGGGATAACTCGACCCCGCGCGAAGCATGCAGACCATCGATATCTCCGAGGACCAGGTTTGCGTCGATTTCCGAAAGCCGCTGCTGGACCTCGCTGGCCAGTGCGAGCTGACTTCCGTTTACCGCTAGCACCAATGCAAGCAGACGCGGAGCGGATTGGGAAAGCGGGCGATACACGGCTGACGGCTCGACGTACCCCATTTCCTGAAAGACGGTCATGGTCTTCACATTCGCGACGACGCCGATTACGGTGAGCCACGGCCGGGAAGGATCGTCGGCATGGCTGAGTTTGACAGCCCGGCCGAGCGGATCGGCGCCAGGAAAATACTCCCTTGCGAGAGCCTCGTTGATGATGGCGACGGGCTGCGTATCGACCCGATCGCGTTCGTCAAACGTCCGTCCCTCCAGAAAGGGGATGCCGAGCGTCCGCAACGTTCCTGTGCTTACCTCCTGAGTGGCGACATCGGAGGAAGAGTTCTCCGCACCGGACGTTCCCGCAATCGAAAGTTGATTGAAGCCACGGGGAACAAAATCCGACCCGACGCCCACAGAAGTGATGCCTGGCAGAGTGGCCAGCCTGGTCTCGAGGGTGGCAACGAGGCGGGATCGCGCAGCGACGTCCGCGTAACGGTCCTCAGGAAGATTGATCCGGGCGGTAAAGAGGTGGTCGGTACGATAGCCCAAATTCGCTGCGGCCAGTTTCCACAGGCTTTCAGCGAGTAATCCCGCTCCAGCAACCAGAGTCATGGAGAGCCCGACTTGGATCACTACCATCGACTGAGCGGCGCGCTGCGCTGCGACGGCATGACTCAGACCGAGATTGCCGCTCTTGAGGATCGCGTTCACATCGGTACGCGACCCACGCCAGGCCGGAAACAACGCGAATGTAATCGAGGAAACAACTCCCGAAAGCGCAGTGAAGAGAAGCACGCCCCAATCCAGCGTGATGACGGCTCCAGGCGGCAGTTCAATCGGGTTTGCCGCGCGGAACCACTGGACCAGAACCGCAGCCACGGAGAGGCCGGCAACAGTTCCCAGGAATCCAAGCAAGAGTGATTCAGTGAAGGCCTGGCCGACAAGCCTCCGACGCGTTGCCCCGACGGCGGCACGAATGGCAATCTCGCGGCCGCGGACGATGGCGCGACCCAGGACCAGACTGCCCACGTTGACCGATGCCAGGAGGAGGATCACCCAGGAGGCGCCCATCAACAGCCACAAGCCTTTGCGCAGGTTCCTCCCTGCAAGCCAGGTGAAGTTCGACTGCAGATCGAGCACGTCGGGAGTGAGGCTGCGCATGATCTTCAGGTCCGCCGGCGCCTCAGGCAAGACCTGCGCTTGAATTGCCGTTAATTCGGCTTCTGCGGCTGCGCGGGTTACGCCCGGTTTGAGCAATCCAAAAGCACCGGTCATGCTCTGCCATGGCTTCTGCGCAAATTCTCCAGTCGCAGTGATGAGTGACCACGCGTCCGTTGCAGCGGGATAGAACGAGAAGCTATCCGGCATGACTCCGATGACCTCGCACGAGGACTTGCCGAGAGTTAGAGAACGGCCGACGATGTCTGGCGGCGCGCCCAGTTTCTGCTGCCAGAAGTGATACGCAAGCACAAGCGTGCAGTTGTTTTGAAGATCTGTTTGGGCAAACGTCCGGCCCAACCTGGCGGATTGGCCGAGCATCGAGAAGAAATCGACCGAAGCGGGAAGAGCAAGAGTGTCGAGCGGCTTTCCTTGCCAGAGGATTGTGTGTGGCCCAGTCGCCCAGCTGAATGCTGCCAACTTCTCAAAGCTGCGGCTGTGCTGTTGCCAGGCCTCGAACTCACGATAGGCGTTGAAGAGGGCGCCCGAGTCGTGGTGAAAGGCGTCGGTCTGCCATATCACCACAAGCCTTTCTGGATGCTGATAGGGCAGTGGCCTGAGGAGCACTCCTTCGACGATGCTGAAGATGGCCGTGTTCGCGCCGATGCCAAGCCCGAGGGTAAGCGTAACCATTACCGCAAAACCCGGCGACCGCTTCAACTGGCGCAGACCAAAACGCAGATCGCGACGTATGTTCCAGAATGACCGGCTTTCTGAATTCGTGTTCACGGAGGCCTCCCGAAATCCCGCCGATTACGTCCTACCGGCAAGTTCCTCGGCGGCCAGCGCCACACTTTCCGGCCTCCCGAGATCGCGCCAATAATATTCATCCGCGCGAAAGCCTTTTATTCTTTCTCCGCGGGCGGCGAGATGGACGTATGTAGTGATGATCGAAAAAACGCCCTCCTCTTCGATCTTCTCGAAAATGCGCGGAGAAATTACATGGATGCCTGTAAAGGCAAGCTCCTGCATTCCGGACCTCGTCCGGCCCATCGCCGGATTCCGATCGTCGCCCGTTCGCGCAGGTCCGCCGGCACGGCCGCGGAACTGGCCGTCCGTGTCAAACAACAAAGGACGCGAAGTAGCCCGGTCCTGCACTGCCAACGTGGCGAGAGCGTCCTGCTCCAGGTGAAACCGAAGCATGCGGGCCAGATCAATATTGCTGAGGACGTCAACGTTGTGCAGGATGAACGGCTCCTGCGAATGCGCGCCATCCTCGAGAAAGAACCAGGCAGCTTTCTTCAAGCCGCCGCCGGAATCGAGCAACTCATCCTCGCGCGAGACTTCGATCCGCATCCCGAAGTTCCGATTCACCTCCAGGTACTCGGAAATCATGTCGGCGAAGTGATACGTGTTGATGATCACTTCGCGCACACCCGCTGCCAGCAGTCGGCGCAATGCGATTTCCAGCATGGGGTGGCCCGCAACCTCGACCAGGGCTTTGGGGCGATCGTCGGTGAGCGGCCGCAAGCGCGTGCCCATCCCGGCGGCCAGGATCATGCCTTTCATTTGGCCGCGTTCTCCAACTCGACATGCCGCACAGTCACCTCCACTCCGTTTGCGGCTCGTAAATGCCGGGCTAGCTGCTCGGCCAGGAAAACCGACCGGTGCTGACCCCCGGTACAACCGAAGGAGACCATCAGGTTTTTGAAGTGGCGGCTCTGATAGGCCTTGACGCTCGCATCCACAAGCGACATCACGTTAGCGAAGAACAGGTGGACGCTCTCCTGCTGATTGAGATACTCAATCACGGGCGCGTCCTTGCCGGTCAATTGCTTGAAGCGCTCCTCGCGGCCGGGATTCGGAAGACTGCGCGCGTCGAAGACAAATCCGCCGCCGTTTCCTGACTCATCAGCGGGCATGGCGTGGTGGAACGAGAAGCTGAAGATCCGCACCGCCAACGGGTCGCCGGAAGAAGCCAGACTCTGCAGCTTCTCTGAACCCAGCATCCCTTGAAACGCCTCGAGCAACGCCGGCAGCGCGATGGGAAGGTGCACGTTGTGCGCCAGCCAGCGCAGGTTCTTCAGTGCATAGGGCACGCTTTGCAGGAAATGCGCCTTGCGCTCATAAAATCCTCTGAAGCCATAGGCGCCCAGGGCCTGCATGATCCGTATATAGACGAACGCGTAGTAGTGTTCCATGAACACCGCGCGCTCGACCGTGGTGTAACCCGAAAGGCAATCGAGATAATAGTTGAGCAGTTCCTGGCGCAGCGCCGGCGGCAGATCCGCCTTGCCGTCATACAACAGAGATGCAATGTCGTATTGAAGGGCTCCTTTGCGGCCGCCCTGGTAGTCAAGGAAAAACGGCTGCCCATCCCGCAGCATGATGTTGCGCGACTGGAAGTCTCGATACAGAAAATAATCGTGAGGCGCGGTCAGCAGAAACTTTGTCAGGCGCGCGAAATCGTGTTCCAAGGCCTGTTCGCTGAAGGGGATGCCGGCCAGCCGGAGAAAATAGTATTTGAAATAATTCAGATCCCAATTGATGGATTGGCGGTCGAAGCTGGCCCGTGGATAACAAATCTTGTAATTCAGGTCCCGGCCGGCTTCGACCTGAAAGCGCGGCAGAATTGCCACCACTTTTCGATAGGCTTCGATTGCCTCCGGTCCGATTGACTCTGCCGACCTATGCAGGCTGAGAAATTCGAAAAGTGTGGTATCGCCGAGGTCTTCCTCGATGTAGGCGTCCTGGGTAAGGTCTTCTGCGTAAATTTCGGGAACCGGTAGTCCGTGGCGGCGAAAATGCCGGGAGAATTCGAGGAACGCGACATTTTCCTCCCGGACCGGGTACTGAATTCCGATAGCGCTGAATGGTCCGCCCGTGAGCCGCACGATGGCCCGCCCGGAGCCGCCGAGCTGGCCTTGGAGGGGTTTTACTTTCTCCGCTGGAAGATGGAAATGTTGTTCAAATAACTGTTTTAGTACGTCCATGGGTATCTTTCTGAGAATTGGTCGACTGCTCTCAAAGATATCCAGCTAGAGGAAACCGACGCAAGGCGCGATTGAGGCGAGGGTATTGGCGCATCCGGGTCGCCAACACTCATGTGCCGGTCGGTGACCTATCGATGGGTGCTTGACCACTGTTTTCCAGGGTAATGCCCGGTCCCGAGGTTCGGCGCGACTTTAGCTTCTCTGTGCGCCTGGCCCCGGGAAGCAGGAAGCCTAACTGCAAAGGAACTAAGGACATTTATTTCGGAGAGAGGGTCATCCTCGCCTAGATTTCGCATCCCGCGTATTCAAGCCATCCCGGATCGCGCAGCAGCACCGATTCCCTGCGCGACGACACGAAGTTCTCTCTGCTCCACTGCGACAGGATGCGGCTGATCGTAAACAGCGTTGTCCCGGTCATCTGGGCAAGTTCCTCGCGTGATAGCGAGACTTCGATCCCTTCATGGACTGTCTTGCCAACATGCTTGCTGAGTCGCAGCAGAGCGAGGGCGAGGCGCCTGGGGACCTTCTCTGTCGCCACTTCGCGAAAGCGTTCCTCGAGCTCCTGCAGGCGGGCCATCAGGACCTGGCTCAGGTTCTGTCGGATGCGCGGGCAGGACTCCATGAGGGATTGAAGAGTCGCGCAGTCCCACAAAAGAGCGGTAGTCGCTTCCATGGCGCGCGCCGTGCTGGGATGGCACCCGGCGGTCTGTTCGGAGAGCACGCCCAGCACGCCTCCCTTGCCATACATCCACAGGAGAACTTCATTTCCGCTGGCGCTGATTTGAGTGATTTTCACCGCACCGGAGCGGATGAGAACCAGGCATCGGGCAGGTTGCCCCTTGACGAAGATCGATTCATCGCGAGCAAATGTTTTGGGACGGGCGACTGAGGCAATTTTCAGGATTTCTTCCTGCGAAAGACCGGTACAAAGCGGAGACGCTTTTAACAGATTCGCACGCTCTTCCAGAACAGAGGTGCTCGCGGAAGAGCCGGATTGGCTCGTCCGAACTGCATAGAGATTTGCTGCCCCCATTTGGATCTCCCCCATGGCAATCAATTCGTTCAAAATTCTGTTTGATGGGTGGTGCGCACACAGGGACAGAAACCTTCCTGCTGCCCTGTGTTCTTTTGCCTGGTTGTGACTTCCGACTCCCCCAGAGAGTTGGGTCACAACTCATGTAAGTGCCTGTTTGCGGGTGATCGTTTCAGACGAGTCGGCGAACTAAAGTAACTCGCGCCGAAATATGATGCCTTTATCAATTCGATCAGCCAAATGCTGCCGCCGAGACGGGCCGTCGTACACAAGGCCTGGTCGTACTCGAGATTTCGATTGCCCATCGCAGGTCGATCGAATCGTCCAGAGCGCTCATAGCGGCAGGGTCACCGAACCAGTTCTTTAGGGGTAGCATGTACGCCACCGCGTTGAGGAGATCGAGCGGAGGCACGGGCTTGGGAATTAAGCTGTAGGCAAGATGCTTCGGTGCTGCCTTCGAAATGTCGGAGCTTGACGCATCGCCCGAGAGAAACAGCACCCGGCAGGCGGGGAGCACGACCGTGATTGCCGTCGCGGCCTCTATGCCGGACAACCTGCCCATGATGGCTCGGCGATAAACAAGCCAGGGGTAAACTCCGCCAATTTCACCACGGCTTCTTCGCCGTCGAAAGCGGTGGCCACCTCATATCCAGTTCTGTCCATAATTGCGGATAGTGTGCGGGCGTTGGTTCGGTTCCAGTCTGCAACCAGGATTCTGCCTTGGCCCGCATGCCCGTGATTTGTGCGCATCATAGAGTGTCCTCTCGCGAGTAACAATCCAGCACAGTGGACGACGGGGGAAGATCATCTGCCTCTGATCTTGGTGGACTTACATTAGAAGATTCAAGGGGGGCTGAAAACGAGGTAATTCTGATATTTATGTAGGACTCACGGTAAATGTTCTGTAGGGGATTTGGTCAGTCCACCAGGCCATGTGTCACGGCGTAGCGCGTGATTTCTGCATTACTCGTCATTTGCATCTTGTCCATCAGGCGGGCACGATAGCTGCTCACTGTCTTTGCGCTGACGTGCAGGCGATCCGCGATCTCGGTGAGCGAGACCCCGCCAGCGATCATGAGCATGACTTCGAGTTCCCGGTCCGACAGCAGTTCATGCCGTGGTCTGCCGATCGATTCATCGAATCTCGACGCCAGCGTCTCGGCCAGGCCCGCACCCACATAGCGGCCGCCCGCAAGGACTTTTCGGGCAGCGATTGCCAGTTCCTCCGGGGCACTGTCTTTATTGATATAGGCCGAGGCTCCGTTCCGTAAACATCGCACCGCGTACTGGTCTTCGGGCTGGACGCTCAATACGATCACGGGCAGGCGAGGATACATGCGTTTTACGTCCTTCAGGACATCCAGCCCGCTGCGGCCAGGCATGTTAATGTCGAGCACCACAAGGTTCGTCGCGCGTTTCGCCAGCAATCCCAGCGCCTCGTCCGCATTTCCCGCTTCAGAAAACGTAGCCCCCGGGAGGGAGTCCGCAAGGATCTCCCGTAATCCGCGACGCACGACCGCATGGTCATCTGCTATCAGAATGTGCATGGTCCCTTTGTCTCGACAGGGCAGCGTGCAAGGGGACGCGCAAGGTGACCGTCGTCCCGTTTCCGGGGGTGCTGGCAATCTCGAGATCGCCGCCGCACACTTGCGCCCGTTCTTTCATGCCCAGAAGCCCCAGCGAATCGGACAGGTCCGACTCGCGAAAACCCTTGTCATCGTCTGCCACAATCAGGACCAGATCGTCATCCTCCTCGTACAACGCCACCCGCGCTGATTTTGCCTGCGCGTGGCGCATGACATTTGTCAGGCATTCCTGGAAGATCCGGAAAAACTCAGTGGCCTGATCGTCGTTCAGGCTCAGATCAGTGCCGGGGACAGTGATGGCACAAGAGATGCCGGTTCGGGAAGCAAACTCGTTCGCCTGCCACTCGATGGCTGCTGCCAACCCCAGGTCGTCCAATACCCCGGGACGAAGGCCGGTGCATATCGTGCGCACGGATTCGACACCTTCGTTGATCAATCCGATCGCTCCTCTCATGCGATCGTGAAATTCGTCGTTTGCTCTGGGCAGCCGCCTTGACATCCACGTCAGGTCCAGTTTGATTGCGGTGAGAATCTGACCAATCTGGTCGTGCAGATCGCGCGCTACCTTGGTGCGCTCTTCCTCGCGCGCGCGGCGCAGGCGTTCTGCCAATGCCTGGAATTGTTCGCGCTCCAGGGCCATCTTTTCGCTTTGGCGCAGCGCCTACTCTGTCCGAATCCGCTCCGTTATGTATGCCGAAGTGAGAACCGCCATCAGAATCTCGCCACTCTGATCTCTGATCGCCGTACCGTTGCAACTCAGAATGCGCTCCCGCTCGGTTGCTTTGAATCTTGCCTTTACTTCAACCGAATGAAGGCGTTCGCCGCACAAGACCCGCGAGATGGGCCACGCGGGCAGGGCCAATTGATGGCCTTCGAGATCGAAGACCTCAATAAGGCTCGACATTTCCTTCACGGAAGGAGCCACTGTCGAGTCGCCGTATGTGCTTCGTGCGACTCCATTTGCCATGATGGCGTTCCCATCCCGATCGCAGACGTAGAGGCGTTCTTCTACGCTTTCAAAAATCGTGCGCAGCTGCGTAGCGATGCGTTCAGCTTGTAATCTTGCCTCTGCGAGCTCGCGTTCTGCACGTTTGAGTTCGGTGACATCGCGAGCAGTAATCACTGACCCGGTGATCACTCCGTTTTCCCCGCGGACCGGGCTGAACGAAAGACTGGCGATCCAGGACTCGCCCGTATCTTTGCGACGGTAGCCATATTCAGCGTTGGTTCCGGTCTCCCCGCAAAGAGCCTGCCGCATGGGGAACATCTCCCCTGCGAGGGGTTCACCGCTAGCCGTGGACACTTCGAACAGGCTGATGAACTCGCTAAAGTTCCTGGCACATTCCGCCTTGTTCTTAAACCGATACAGGGTTGCAAATGCGTCGTTGAATTCCACGAATTGCCCATCCCTGTCTGTGATGACAACGGAGTCCGTCATGCTGGAGAGGGCCGCTTCCAGCTTTGCTCCGCTCTCTGAGACCCGGCGCTGCGCCCGCTCCAGTTCCCGGATATCCGCCGCGAGCCTCGCATTGGCGATTTCCAGTTGCCGGGTTCGCTCCGCAACCAGTTCCTCCAGGTGCTCCCGATGGTGCTTGAGTTCGATTTCGGCCTGCCGGCGGGCCGTAATATCGTTGCCCATCTCCAGGATGAGCGGGGAGCCATCGAGATCCTTGAAAGGGAAGTCGAAGGCCTCCATCTGCGTGTCGTCAGGAAACAAGACTTCGCGATGGGTGGCTGGCCGGTTTTGAGGGGAAGGAACGTCTCGCAGTCTTCACATGGTTCGGTGCGCCCGTACCGCGTTTCGAAGCAACGCCGGTCGCCCGGTTGGCCAAATTTCTCCCGGAACCTGCGGTTGGCAAACGCCACACGATGATCTGCGCGCAACAAGCTGACCATGGGGGGCAGCGTTTCCAGTACATCGTAGAG
>Ga0207028_1056_pt2 | contig 25064 bp, 25 predicted proteins | sample Alteio_BWMinCont_41_FD_153287 | JGI IMG/M metagenome (GOLD analysis project Ga0207028, IMG submission 153287) | Enriched cells from forest soil in Barre Woods Harvard Forest LTER site, Petersham, Massachusetts, United States -... | ecosystem: Environmental > Terrestrial > Soil > Temperate forest >... | reverse complement strand
ATTAAACACTCGCGCCAGTTGGTATGCCGGTGGTTCAATATTGCTTCACCCTATTCCTTATCGCCCGATACACTCAAATTATATCCAGCTTGGTTCATCAAGATTGAACGTTCTTTCGAATGGCATATCGATTAACGTAGGTTATAAATTTTACTTAAATAAATACATCCTGGCTTCTGAATTTGATACCGGAGGTTTTTCTGATGCTGACGGCAATGTCGTATATCAAGATGTTAAACATTTCGTGAGCGCCTCCTATTATATGGCGATAAAGCAGAAGCTGGGTTTTCATTTCACTCCTAATTTTGTGGGTTATGGACTTCTTGGGTTTAGTGAAAACTCTATTGGTGATCGTGTATATAGCACAGCCCAATATTTTAATAAAAAACAGTTATCTTTTTTATACGGCGGCGGCATTGAGTATTATACAAAACGTGACAATAAAATTGCGGTATTTGCTGAAGGTATTTATTTTACTCCTACCCATAACACTTTATATACTGGCGGGGCCAATGCTTCGACGGCGTATGGTTTATCGACATATGGGCTCATTCCTCAATTGGGGATGAGGTATTATTTTGAGTGAAGTCATGGCTGTCCATTAAAGGATCTTGAAACAGGTAAATTTTGTTTAACTTCTTCTACTTTCTGTATTTTTGCACTACCATCAGGTAAATTTGGTTTAACTTCTTTCAGTGTTGTTACTGGCTGTCCTGCAATTCCAGTTTGCATCATGCGCAACGTGTCACCACCTAGCAATTTTAGATCATTTGTTGACTGACTTCTGGGAAATCCTATCTTAGATGGTATAGATGAACCTAAAAGTGTTTGCTCTGAACGAAGAAAGTTACTGCTTGACTGCGCAAAATTATTTTCAATTTTTTTATTTCCCTCATGATAGGTTATCATTGAAAAACAACATGATGAAATCAAGCTATAAATGCCCGTGATCAATCCTGAAAAAACGTTTACTGCACTGGTTCCTACCATCCGTCCAACTTCACCCAAACCGAAAAAACCTGCGGTTTGAGTTAAGCTGCCTTGACTGATAATACTTGAGCCAGTCACAGCAACGCTAGCGCCATTGACTGCTTGCACTATCCCCGATACAACAAAAGGTCCTGCAAACATAGTAGCAATGATACCGCCCACACTCAAAATACTCGCCAACACTCCAGCCATTTTACCATGAGCAGAAGCTTCTTTATAAGATTGAACAGGATTAAATGAAAAAGTATATCGAAAAAATGAAGACATACCGGAAGCTATTTTTCCAATAAAACGAACCATGGCATTATCTGATTTATTCAAAGCGACAGAAGCGGCTGTTAATGGTAACTCAATGAAAATTTTAACAGGTAATCGAATAGGAAAAGTAAAAAGTGTACTTGCTATCGCTAATCCATTTAAAACCCAATTATTCGTTGGAAATTCTTTTGGTAATAAAAAAAGCCAGGAAAGTAAATTTCGTTTTTTTCCATTAAAATCGCGCCGATCAAAAACATAATCAACAGCAGTAGTCGATGATCGAGCACAAGCAAAAGCTTGTCGGGTTTCTTTATACAATCGATTGATTTCATCTTGATTAAGAGGGTTTTTTTCTAGTGCCAGGATTGTCGATTCAATTAATTTATCGTAAACCAATCTGGATGAATAAAGATAAACACTTTGATTATTTTTTTTGTCCGCAATAGCGATTTGCAAATATTTCAATTGATAAATAAGATGCTTTACATTATTGCCTTTTTCGATTTCTAAAATAGAATCCCAAGCCAATGCTGTTTCCCTTTCGAACATTTTATCTTTTTTATGTCGATCACAACTCTGTATAAGGTTATGAAAAAAATTCTTTAGTGTTTCTGTTGGTAGGATTTCTATTTTATTATCTTCTAGTGCTCTATTAAAAACGAGCTTTAACACCTCATCTTTATTTTTATCTACCCAGTCCTTTATTTGAAGAATAGTTGCTGTAATTTGACTTTTTACCACTTCTGGTTCAGCAACAATAAAATCTCCTGGATTCACTTCAACGAAGGTATGCGGATTTTTGATTTGATGATTTAATATTGTTAATAATCGAAAAAGTTCTGCATATGACTCATTCTTTTTTTTGGCGACGATAGAACGATGCAGATATTCAGTCAACTCATCTAAAACAGGCCTATATTGATCAGTAAGCTTACGGATACTTTTCATTATATTTACTTCATCATCATCGAAATGATGTGCGTAAGCTGGATCACTTACCTCTGGCGGTTTATATTGTGTGACAGAACCTGAATCCTCATAAGCATCTTTATGATATCTTGTTGAAGTAAAGTTTCCTATTGACTTATCTGTTCTTTGATCGAATTGCCCAGAAGTTATGTTGGATTCTGCAAGTGAAGTTTCTATATCATATTTTAAAAGAGCAAATTCAATTTGCTGCTCTTTACCTCTTGGAACATAGATAGTAATCTGACAGGAACGGCAAAATCTTTCTCGATCCCCTACTAGTTGATCATATTCTTTTTGTGCTATTTTTTTCCTATCAGGTTTAACACTTTTGTCTTCCACCGCCTGCTTTTTTCTCTGGATCCGCGAATCCATTTCAGCATAATTACATACCTTAAATTGATCTATGGAATATTTTAAAAGATGGGGGTAAATCAATTCCCAAACTCTGCCAAGGTCTTTTTCTTCTACATTAATATGTAATTTCCAATCGCTTGGATTCTCTCTTATAGCGTACTCAGGGCGTTCTCCTCTTGAGTCCAACTTTCCTGATCCATGTCTCGTAAAATAAAAAAATTGACCGGGTCTCAACTCATAAGATTCGCCTGCTGGCGTAGTAATATAATCGGGTTGAGGTGTTCGAATAGATTGTAACCGCGCCAAAGTCATTTTCTCTTGGGTGTCTGAAGCGGGAGCTTTTTCTTCGTCGCGTATAGTCATAATCTTTTCTCGTTAATATGACTCCATTATATGAATAAATTGTTAACAAAATATTAAGAAAAGTATATAAATGGCTAACGAATTGCCTCAAATTAGATGCTACCGAAGATATTTTTTATGGATGAAAAAACATTACAAAAAAGTAATATGCTCTTGACGTAATATATCTTTTGTGTAATAATTTTAATAAAATAAATATAAGGATTGTACATGTGGGAAGTTGAATATACTGATGAATTTGAAGAATGGTGGGAAATACTGAATGAAGAAGAGCAAATAGATGTTACCGCTTCTGTATATCGCTACTTTGAAAAAGGAGGGCTTAATCGATGAATAAAAAATCATTTAATACATTGCGAAAAAAAATGTCTCCATCAGCGCAAAAAGCCGCATTAGAAAAAACAAAACAAATGTTAAAAGAAATGCCATTACAAGAATTACGTCAAGCTCATCAAATGAGCCAAGAACGCATGGCTGAAATTTTAAATACCAAACAAGCTAATGTTTCACGTATTGAAAGACGTACAGATATGTATATTTCAACTTTACGCAGCTATATTGAAGCCATGGGTGGACAATTGGATATTGTTGCACGTTTTCCTGATGGTGAAGTGCATATCAATCAATTTGAAGAAATTGAAAATAGAAATAACTGTTAATTATAACGGTTCCGAGATATCCATAAGTCTAAAAGAGTGTCATGCCAGCATGCTTTTAGCTGGCATCTAGGCTGGATGCCAGCTAAAAGCATGCTGGCATGACACGGCATATGGCTTACAGATATTTCGGAACTGCTATAAATAACTAATCTTTGTGACTAATAATAAAAAAGGTGAAAAGCTCATTGCCCGCGATAAAAATAATGAAGCTCATCAAACACTTTCCTCATCATGGCTATGTTAATAATGCTATCATCCATTGCATCACCATTTGGTTTCTCAATATGATAATTCCCTACAGAATAGATCGTCGTAATACGCTCAGGTTCGATGACCCCAAAATCGACATAACTACTGATAATAAAATAAGGACGTAATTTACTATCTAATAAACTTGTCCCTAATGCGTAATCTGACGGTTTATTTAGACATCCTAATAATTTTGCCATCAACGTAGGCGCGACATCAAAATGGCTGGTTTTATGATGAAAACTTTTAGGTTTTTCGCCTGGCCAATACATGACTAAGGGTGTCTGCACTTGATAGCGGCCAAAGTTGCTGGCATGACCATAAAAACCTTTATTACCATCATCAAACTCTTCACCATGGTCTCCCACAATCATGACTACTGTATTTTTTAAAAGATTCGATGACTGAAGTATGTTAATCACTTGATTCACTTCAGCATCCACAGTCAGTACTGCATTTTTATAACGATTTAAATATTCCTGATAATCACGTTTTTTATTAAACGTCAGTCGATTACATCGAGTTGCCGTCGGTTGAAAAGGCCCTGGGATAATATCCGTTCCACAATAACTATGCGCGGCATCAAAAAATAAAAAACTAAAAAATGGTTGATTCGAATCTCTATGTTGAATAAATTCTGCAAATCGCCTGGTAACGGATTGATCGCGCAAAAGTACAGTACTCGCGGTTACACTTTCATTTTGCAAATTAGCCATATGTTGAAACACTGACTTATTAATCGGCGGCATATAAAGAGGCGCGCTAGAAAAAACACCCATTTGATAATGATGAGCAAGTAATGCTTCAATGAGTACAGGACTGCGATGCTGGCTCTCCATGGCTAAAGTATAATTGGCAGGCAACCCATAAAATAGTGAAAAAATGCCTGGGCCCGTTGAATTACCGCCGCTGATATGTTGATTAAAAACCCAGGACTTTTTTGAGAATTTGAAAATACCCGGAGTGACTTCCTGATTTAACATATCAAAACGCCATGAATCTATTCCAATAATAACCAAATTCAATAATCGATTTTTTTGTTTAAATTGTAGTGTATTTTTAGGATAAGCAAGGTCATTATTCGAATTCAGATAACGTAATGGGTCTTTATTATCAATACGTATGAACGCAAGACTTTCTTTGTTTTTTGGCATGACAACACTAAGAGCGTAGTCATAAAAAGGCAAAAATCTGGTTTTTTCTATATAATTTCGCAACCACAAAGGATTCATATGAATTACGATCATAATGTATGAGCTATAAACAAGAAGCGCTAGCATAACAAAAATATATTTAAACCAACCATGTAATATAGCTTTGGTTTTAATCGTATGCCACAACCATCTTGCATAACATAACTCTATCATCAAAAAAACAAGAATAATAAAAATTGGAATAATTTTTTCTCGAAAAGATAAGCCGAGAATATCTTTTGTAATACCATGAAATGCTAAAGTTAATATGGTGATATTTAAATGATAATGATAAAGATTATAAACAATGGCATCTAAAACTAATAAACTTGAGGCAAGCGCTGCAATAAGTGATGCAATGACAAAAACGAGGCGTCGATAGGGAAAAATAAAAATGAGAAGCCATACGAATAAACAAGGTGAAAGCGCAAGTACGGCGAGATGACCCACAAAACTCAGCAGAACAAAATCATCCATCAAACTGGAAAATGAAACCGATGGAACTGCAAAAAAATAATTTAAACCTATCATCCAAAAAAACAACACATGGCCCAAATAAAACCAGGCACTCCAATGAATAAGTAACTTTTTTTCCGTATCAATAGGTAACATTTTCATATGCTAACTGCTTCCTTGCATAATCCATTGAAGTGCATAATTGACTGACTCCATCTAATAATCTTACACTCGCACGCTCAATTAAATCCGGATCCACCGACATGAGCAGCTGATGCTTTACAGCGCGCAAATTTTTCCATGATTGCCAGGATTTCTTCCAATCATCTTTTTTATCAGCGCCGACTATCATATCAGGATTTTTGACAATAACAGATTCTATTGTCACTTCGGGCGCCGTCGTTTTTAAATTTTCGAAGATATTTTTGCCGCCACAAAAATTAATGGCTTCATTGATCCAGCTCTGTTTTGTGATGGTCATGAGTGGACTCGACCAAAGCTGATAAAAAACTGTCACTGGTTTTTTTTGCGTATATTGTTTAGATAATAGAGAATAGCGTTGTAAATATGCGTTAGCAACTTCATTAGCCATTTTTTCATTACCGACTAAACATCCTAACTTTTTTAAGGTGATAGGAATATCGGTTAACTTTCGAGGACGACTAACATACACAGCGATTCCTCTTTTCTCAAGTTGCTTCATATTCACGCCATTTGACCAGGCGACAATAAGATCAGGATGCAAGCTTAAAATAATTTCTGTATCAATGGCATTATAGCGAGCAATCACCGGAATTTTTTTTGCAGCCAATGGATAATCACTGCCTTGCATAACACCTACAATACGATCTCCCGCGCCCACTGCAAATAAATTTTCAGTTGCATCGGGTGCAAGACTTATGATACGTTTTGCTGGATGTGACAAGGTAACAACATGCTGAAGATCGTCCATGACCTCACATGCAAAAACTCTTGCGCAGCATAAAATAAAAAATAGATACGTTAATAATCGCATTTAAACCACAATAACAATAATAGCCAATAATACTAAAACCATAGCAAATACCCTATCTAGCAATTCTATGGTTTCTTTTTCCGCAGCGCCCATTTCAGGAATGTTATCTCCTTCCATCACATCTAATGCCGCCACGCCACAATCAGCAAGTAAGTTTTCATTGGACTCAAGGCCTTTACTAACGCCTGTTTTCCAACATGCGAAAACTTCCGTGAAATGACCGCCTAATGCAAAAATAAAAGTGAAAATTCTGACCGGAACCCAGTCCATCGCTTGTTTAACTTTTAATGCCATATCCGTTAAACCCAATTCTTCACGCACACTGAATAAATCAATCAAGCGATACAACACAGCGCCTAATGGCCCCAATAAAACAAACCAAAAAATCACTGAAAAAATTCTTTCATGCGCTGCTATAAAAATAGCGCGGACTAATGCTTTATGAAAAGCTTGTGAGTTATTTACGGCTGAGACACCAAATGCTTTTTTAGCTGACTCAATGGCCAGTGCTGGATCTTCTTTTTGTAAATCATCAATACAACCATAGACTTGCACCCATAAATTATAAGGGCCCAGACAATATAATAAAACTAATACCCCAAAAATGAGTTCTGCTATACCATAAAACCATCCTGATAACAGATATTCAATCACACCAATAATGATCAGAGGTGGTGTCAAACTGATGATTAATCGCATGATATCAGGCAAACGTACACTATGCTCACCCAACCAACGTTCGTAATTTAAAAACCAACGCCATTCACGAAAATGATGCCAATGAAAAAACCGTTCCATCACAAGTGCAATTAGAGTAATAATAAATGTCATTGACCTTATCCTTTCAATTCATCCAAAAGTTTGTTCAAATATGCCCAGTCAAACGCAGGTCCCGGGTCAGTTTTACGAACTGGCGCAATATCCGAATGGCCCACCATGTGAGAACGATGAATGGCGGGATACATCACCATCAATTGTTGAATCACACGTGCCAATGTTTGATATTGGATAGCTTCATAAGGTAAATCATCCGTACCTTCCAATTCAATACCAATTGAAAAATCATTACACCGTTCACGCCCCTTAAAATTCGATACCCCTGCATGCCATGCACGTTTAGCGAATGGCACAAACTGGGTCACGTTCCCGTGACGATCAATAAAAAGATGTGAGGACACTTTTAATGATGCAATCGTTTCAAAATAACTATGCAATGAAGCATCCAAATGGCCGCAAAAAAAAGACTGCACATACCCTCCTCCGAACTCTCCGGGCGGCAAGCTGATATTATGCACAACGATCATATCGATAGTCGTATTCGGAGGTCTGTCATCGCTGTGCGGCGAGGGCTTATAATCGGCTGACATAAGCAAGCTGCTGGTTTGATCGATTTTCACGTTTGTATCTCGATAATTTAATAATTAGATCATAACAAGTAAGACCCGTAGGCGACAGTCACCATTTTCACCTTGACCCAGCCAAAACATTGCGTTAATCTTAGCCAGTTTTTCGAGAGATACCATGATGAATCCACAAACTATCAAACAATTAATCGAAACCGGCCTAAAAGATTGCATCGCCATGATTGATGGCGAGGATGGACAGCATTTTACCGCTATTGTTATTAGCCCCGCATTTTCTGGCAAAAATCGTGTTCAAAAGCAACAATTGGTATATGCTACGCTAGAAAGTTATATTAAAGACGCTTCTTTACATGCTATTTCTTTCAAAACCTTTACCCCGGAAGAATGGCAATCAGAGACTACAATGAGTTCACACCATGGATAAACTAATCATACAAGGCAACATCCCTATCAATGGCGAAGTACGCATATCAGGCGCAAAAAATGCAGCACTGCCTATTTTAGCCGGAGCTTTGCTGACGTCTGCTCCTGTACAACTTTTTAACATTCCTCATTTACAAGACGTCACCACTATTATGAGCCTATTAGGCCAGATGGGTACAAAAATCACTCTCGACGAGCGTTCAACCATAGAAGTCGATGCCGGAAGCGTGAATATTTTACATGCGCCTTATGAGTTAGTTCGCACGATGCGTGCTTCTATTTTGGTACTAGGGCCTTTATTAAGCCGCTTTGGTGAAGCCGTTGTTTCTTTGCCTGGTGGTTGCGCCATAGGCACAAGGCCCGTAGATCAACATATTAAAGGCATGATAGCGATGGGTGCTGATATTGTCGTTGAAAATGGTTATATCAAGGCAAAATCCAAAAAGCGTCTAAAAGGCGCAAATATCGTGATGGATCTCGTCACAGTCACAGGCACAGAAAACATCATGATGGCTGCCGTATTGGCAGAAGGCCAAACCATCATTCGTAATGCTGCCCATGAACCCGAGGTTGAAGATTTAGCGAATTTTCTTAATACCATAGGTGCCAAAATTACCGGCGCAGGAACATCCACTATTATTATTGATGGTGTTAAAGAGTTAACCGGCGGCAGTTATCACGTACTACCTGATCGTATTGAAACAGGCACTTATCTTACTGCAGCCACTATTACACGCGGTAAAATTAAAGTAAAAAATACTCGACCCGATATTTTAGAATCCGTCTTAATCAAGTTAAGCGAGGCTGGCGCTGAAATTGAAGTAGGCCCAGACTGGATTAGCCTCGACACTAAAGGTAATCGTCCACGTGCGGTCAACATAAGCACTGCCCCATATCCTGCTTTCCCAACCGACATGCAGGCGCAATTCATGGCCTTAAATACCATTGCTGAAGGCACTGCTGTGATCACTGAAACTATTTTTGAAAATCGTTTTATGCATGTTCAGGAATTACAACGCATGGGCGCTAAAGTCTTTCTGAAAGGCAATACTGCCATTTGCACTGGAATTCCACACCTTCAGGGCGCACCTACCATGGCAACCGATTTGCGTGCATCCGCAAGCCTGGTATTGGCCGGTCTTGCAGCACATGGTGAAACCAATGTTGATCGTATTTACCATATTGATCGTGGTTATGAATGCATAGAAGAAAAACTTTCACAATTAGGCGCAAGAATTCATAGAGTCTCGCATTAAGGATTTGCACATGTTAAAAAAAATGGTTGTTCTTTGTTGTTATTTTATTTTATTAAATGCTTATGCCGTCGATCCCAATGATTTAGCTAAACTGGAAAAAATCATAAGCAAATCTAATACCAAAGGACTCGATCTTTCGCATGCTGATTTACGATCTTATCAATTTGTTGAAGGAAAAGTTGATTTGCAAAACGCTAACTTATCCCATGCAAATCTTTCTAATGTCAATTTAGAAAACATGAATTTGAGCAAAGCTGACTTAAGTCATGCCAATCTTTCCAATGCCATCTTAACAGGCGCTAACTTATCTTATGCAAATTTAAATCATGCTGATCTAACCAACGCCACGATGAACAACATTAACCTTAGTAATGCTACATTAAATTTTGTAACCTTGATCGGTGCAAGTTTACAACAAAGCAATTTAACCAAAGCTGATTTTAGTTGCGCTAACTTTAATAATGCTAATTTAAGCAAAGCGAATTTTTCGGAAACGGTCATCTCAAACGCGACGTTTACCAATACGATAACAAATGATATTACAAATTATGATTCCGTTATCGATGACAGAGTAAGCTGTTCAGGATTCAAATAATAATCCAAAGTCTTCTTCAAACCTTCCGCTAAACTCACTTTTGGTCCCCAAGCTAAATACTCTTTTGCACGTTTAATGGCAGGCACGCGCAATAATACATCTTGATAGCCAGAACCATAGTATTGCTCTGCATTCACTTCAATTAACTTTGTCTTGGACGCCGCATCACTGTATTCAGGGTATGTTTTAATAAAATCTATTAACATTTCAGCAAGCGCACGGATGGAAACATTTTCCGTCGGATTACCGACATTAAAAATACGTTGCGATGCAGCATTATTTTTATTTTCAATCATCTTTAATAAAGCATCCACACCATCATCAATATAAGCAAAACAACGTTGTTGTGAACCGCCATTCACTAACATAATATCTTCGCCGCGCAAAATATTACCTATAAATTGCGTTAAAACACGTGAACCACCTTGTTTGGGATTAAAAATATTATCGAGTTTTGGACCATACCAATTGAACGGTCTAAATAATGTGTAATTAAGTTCGTGATGTTTACCATAAGCATAAATCACTCTATCCAATAATTGTTTAGACGCTGAATAAATCCAGCGTTCTTTATGAATAGGACCAGTGACTAGACAACTTTCTTCTTCATCAAATGCGACATCAGGACACATACCATACACTTCAGATGTCGAAGGAAAAATAATTCGTTTTTTCAATGCAACACATTGTCTGATAATTGCTAAATTCGCTTCAAAATCCAACTCAAACACACGCAAAGGATATTGCACATACACAGATGGATTTGCGATAGCTACCAAGGGCAACACCACATCACAAGCTTGAATATGTTCAGCAATCCAATCGCGTTCTTTGGTGATATCTCCTGATTTAAAATGAAATCGTTCATGCCCCAGGCATGTATCTAATTTATCTTGTGTCAAATCCATGGCATCTATATGCCATGATGTTTTTGTTAAAATGGCTTCACTTAAATGACTGCCAATAAAACCATTCGCGCCTAAAATTAAAACTCTCATATAAAAACCTTAATTAAAAATACTATACATCACATCCAATACTCTATCGTGGTCCGCATCCGTCATGGTGGGGAACAATGGCAAACTTACAATACGATTTCCAACATCCTCTGCATAAGGAAAATCACCCGCTTTAAACCCTAATTGATTGCGATAATAAGGATATAAATGCACTGCTCGATAATGTAAACCGGTCCCTATATTTTTTTCTTTCATTTTAGACATGAATGTATCACGGTCCATATTCGCTGCTTGTTCATTAATAAGAGGCGTATAAAGATGCCACGCATGTCTATGCGGATAAGCAGGTGTTCCTGGCAATTTCCATTGCGGCCAATCTGCCAACGCTTCTTGATAGCGCAGAGCCAACTCAGTACGTCTTGTGATAAAATCATCTAATTGTTTCAATTGATGCAAGCCAAGCGCCGCCTGAATGTCCATCATATTATATTTATAACCTGGAATCACAATTTCATAATCTTGATTGCCCGATTTTCCAAACCGGTTCCATGCTTCTCTATCCATACCATGAAAACGCAGTAAGCTGATTCGTTTTGCCAACACTTCATCACGTGTCGCAATAGCGCCGCCTTCGCCTGTGGTAATATTTTTATTGGGATGAAAACTAAAAACCTGGGTATCACCGACACTGCCTATGCGTTTACCATTAAATTCAGTTCCAATTGCATGTGCGGCATCTTCAATGACACGCAAACCATGCTGATTGGCAAGACGATAAAGCGTATTCATTTCTACGGGCAATCCTGCAAAATGCACTGGCATGATAATTCGGGTTTTATCCGTTATCACATCCTCTACCTGGTTCAAATCCATATTTAGGGTATGAGGATCAATATCCACCAACACGGGTTTAGCGCCTGCCAAGACTATCGTATTTAAAGTCGCGGCAAACGTCAGAGGGGTCGTAATCACCTCATCACCCGGCAGCAGATCCATGGCAAGCAAGGTCAAATGCAAACCCGCTGTCGCAGACAATAATGGCAACACAAAAGGCGCGTCTAAATATTCCTTTAAATTTTCAGTAAATTGCTGGACCCGCGGCCCTGTCGTAATCCAGCCGGACTGCAAACAGGCCACCACCTCATCAATAGCATCTTGGCTAATCGTTGGCTTGGAAAAGGGTAAGAATTCGTGATTCATAGACTTAAATCTCATCCGTTTTAGAAAACGGGATGATAACATAAATCTATTTCAGATTTTCAAGGTTTCTGTTTATAATCCCAATTTTTATTATCTGTGCTGAAAATTATTATAACTACATGATTTATTTTCAGAAATTTGCGCCCTGAAACTTGTTGAAATATATGGGTATCCGGTTATAATATAGATAACTACTTCCCCTATCGTTTCGTCGGTAGGGCACAAGGCCTCTTCGGAGGCCTTTGTTTTTTAAGGAAATAATAAAAGTGGCAAACCCGATTCCTGGTACAAATATTCACAAGCCTGTTTCGTGGTGATTTATAGGGAACTGGGATCAGGCTTGCATAGTTGCATTACCAATCTATTTTTATAAATAAGTGCAACTACGCAATTTGTTTATGAACAAGTCAATAAGAAGCTTTATCAAAAAAGCATTATCTACAGAGCCGAATTTGGTATTCATTAATATTAACTATGTTGTCCCTTAGCAAAAAAATGCGTTTAGAATGCGTTTAGAATGCGTTTAGAATCCTTTACAGTAAAGCGCCCATAATGTACAATTTATTACCAAAATATTTTACATGGGTAAATTATATGCCATTAAATAAACCGCAACAAAAACATCAAAATCGCTATCTATTAAAACAAGCCAAATTAAGCCATCAACCCTTAACTTCCGCATCTTTATTATTACATTTAGATACTTCATCGAAGCGGTTTATGCTCCTTATGCTTGTCACAGCATCTATTATTCCTAACATTGAAGCATCAGCCCTTCCTAAAGAACGTTTCAAATCTGATTTAATGCCTTCGACTCATGGAAAATTGAATGATGTTTTTGCAAAATATCGAAATGTTTCTGGTATTGTATGTCCCACTGTTATTCCTGAGAGTGCAATACAAGGTTTTGTTCATATTCATCAAAAAAAGCTAACAGGCGAAGCGCTTGTTTTAAGTAAAACTATTATTGAAAAACCGTATGCAAAAAAATTAAATTCCATGCAAATAAAAAAAGAAAAAGAAGATATGGCTGCACTTGCTCAATATTCATTACGTCATCCAGAAAGCGCTAAAAAAATCGATCGCGTTTTTAATAGTAAAGGCTTTACATTAACAGTCGTCGACAAATTTAGAGACCATCCTGTTGGCGTTGGTGTATATCGAAATAAAGAAAATTCCATTCATGTACGCTCTCTTCATCAGTTAGATGTATGTAACGATATACAAACAACTTTTAATCATGAAATGCATCATGCTTATGTTATTACTACTCGTACGCAGGGCGATCCTTTGGCTAACAGAGAGCTTATATATGCCTATTACTATAAATCTAGATGTCATGTTGGCTAAACGTAAAATTCGTTCTAAAGAACTTGCTGAAGCCATTGGTATTACAGAACAAAATCTATCCATTTTAAAAACAGGAAAAGCCAAAGCAATCCGATTTTCTACCTTGGATGCTATTTGTCAATATTTAGCATGTGAACCTGGTGATATTTTAGAATATAGCCAAGACGAAGTTAACTCACCCATCATTTTATTCAAGGAGGTAATCAATAACAAAAAGCAAATATGAAAATATCGAAAAAATAATACAAAACGAGGACTCTTTTTATGATTAAAAAAATAATTCTATCTTTTTTTATTTTAACAACAGTATCAGAGCTTACTTTTGCCGAGGGTAAGTCTTATGTAGGCGGCAGTGTGGGTGTTACAAATTTAGGATATACACAGTATAAAAATGGTAAACTAGAAGCTGGCGCTATAGGAAAACTTTTTGGAGGTTATGGCTCCACTTTTGGCGAAAGCCGTAAGTTTTATCTAGGCGGTGAATTGAATTTTGATCTTGCCAGTTATCCAAATAATGCTTTAACATCAAGTACCAACTATGCATTAGGAGCCAGTTTAATTCCCGGAATTATGCTGACACCTGATACTATGATATATGGACGTTTAGGTTTACAGGCGAATCGCTTTGATGGCTCTGGTAATTCTATCCAATTTGGAGACCAATTAGGTTTAGGTGCGCAAACTAAAATATCAAAAAAATGGGATGTTCGCGCAGAGTATATTAGTGTCTCTAATGTGGCTACTAAACGTGATAGCCAGCTTCTTACGGGTTTAGTATATAACTTTGGTTAACCTTTTCAATGAGGATAATAGCATAAATCTATTTCAGATTTTCAAGGTTTCTGTTTATAATCCTCGCTCAATCTTTTTTACTAGTTATGAGGTTCAAATTATGAGCAGTATTTTAGTCGGCCGCAAAGCCCCCGATTTTACAGCAGCCGCTGTATTAGGGAATGGCGAAATCGTTAACCAGTTTCAATTAAGCGACGCACTCAAAGGTAAGTACGGTATTTTATGTTTTTATCCATTGGATTTTACTTTTGTTTGCCCATCTGAGTTGATTGCCTTAGATAATCGTATTAATGAATTCAACCAGCGCAATACGCAAGTGATTGGTATTTCTATCGATTCACAATATTCACATAGTGCGTGGCGTAAAACCCCTGTCAACGAAGGCGGTATAGGGCCTGTGAAATACCCCTTAGTTGCTGATGTAAATCATTACATCTGTCAAAGCTATGGTATTGAACATCCCACCGCACATATTGCATTACGTGCTGCGTTTTTAATTGATAAGCAAGGTATTGTACGTTCAGAAATCGTGAATGATTTACCTTTAGGCCGTAACATTGATGAATTATTACGCTTAATTGATGCATTGCAATATCATGAAAAACACGGCGAAGTTTGCCAGGCGGGTTGGAGCAAAGGCGACACTGGCATTAAACCTACTGAAGCGGGTATTGCTGAATTTTTAGGTGAAAAATCGGATAGTTTATAACTTTCTCTCTTCCCCTTTTCCATTCTGAAGAGGGGAATTCATTGACGCCATCCATTTGCTTCATTACAATCTCCTCGCATAAAAAAAATCATACAATGAAGGAGATAAGAATAATGAAATTAAAGTTTATTGTCACATCTATGATACTCTCAGGTTTAATCAGCTCTCCCATTTTCGCTGCAAATGATATGCCAGTCAGCGGTTACAAGGGCGAATTATTCGCCGCCCCATGTCCAAATGTAAGCATGTACAATCCCATCATGGATGCCATGAGCCAAAACGTAAGACGTGCTAAACCAACCGTCGGTTGTGGTAAACCCATACAATTTGCGGGTGGAATTAATTTCGACACCCAGTTTGGTAATGTAAATCAAGGCTTCATGGGTGAAAATAATTCAAGATTCACTTTGAACGATGCATATCTTGATGTCACAGGAAATATTAATCCATGGGTCAGTGCGTTCATGGAACTTAGTTATAACAATATACAAAATACCGCATTAAATACTGTCAGTTTTGGTCAATTTCCATTTAATAACAATGTTGTTTCTATGCCGGGTATTTACAGTGAAGCTTATACACTTCATGCATTAGACTTGCAACAAGGTTATATCACGCTTGGTAATCCAGAATTGTTCCCAATTTTCTTAAAAGTCGGTAAACAATTCCAAGATTTTGGACGTTATACTATCCATCCTATCACTCGCAGCATGACGCAAGTGATGACAGAATCTTTGCAAACTTCAGCTGAACTTAGCTTTATTTCAGCATGGAATAATGCAAGCTTTCATGGATCTTTATTTACTTTTCAAAATCAAATTCCTGAAATGGATATTGGAGATGTCACTCCATTTCTACCACCCACAGTTCCCAATCACGGCAATACTAATTTTGGTGCACAATTAGGTGTTGGACAAGTTAGCACTCAATTAGGCTGGGACATTGGTGTAGGTTATATCAATGACATGATGGGCGTGAATGATATCGCTTACGCCAATGCTTTCATAAAAAATACGCTGTATAGAGTGGCAGATGGTCAAACCGTTAATACCAATCAATCCTTCTATATAGATAGGACAAGTGCTTTAACCGTCTATGGCATGGTCAATAGCGGACCTTTTAGTTTAAGCGGTCATTATGTGACTGCCTTACAGTCCTTTAGTTATGTAGACTTCAGTTCTTCACTTAATGAAAATAGCGATGATTTCCTTGAAGGTGCACAACCTTGGGCAGCGGATCTACAAGTCGCTTACGGTTTCAACTATTGGGACAGAGCACAAAATCTTTATCTGGGATATCAACAGTCCGGTGATGCTGTGGCCTTATTCATTCCTGAGCGTCGTTGGGTCGCGGGTTATGGTATTGATGTGTTGAAAAATACGAATATCGGCGTTGAGTATTCTAACGATCAAGCTTATAGCATCTCGGATGGCGGCAATAGCGAACACAGTAATCGTGTTGCGTTGCGAGCGGGTGTGATGTTTGGATAAAAAATAATAGTCGCCGCGATCGAAAGATAGGTCGCGGCGTAAAAGCAATCGATTATAATAGTCTAAACAGATATCGACCAAAGGAGGGTCACTCTATGCAAATAGTTACTATTTCCCCTAAATATCAAGTTGTTATTCCTAAAGAAATTCGGGAATTACTTCATTTAGTTCCTGGGGAAAAATTACACGTATTTCATTACCAAAATCGTCTTGAATTCATGCCTATTAAAGATGTTAAAAAAATGCGTGGATTTCTTAAGGGAATGGATACGACAATTGAAAGAGATAAAGATAGTGGATAAAGCACTTTATCCACCTATTTAATCTGCTAAATTTTTAAAGCTACAATTGGACCCGTGTTTTCTATTTCAACAGAAACAGAACTATCTATTTTACCAGTCTTCTTGAAATTAAGAATAAGTTCAGAAATTTTAGAGATGTGGCTAGAGTCTATAACGCCAATAAAAATCTTCCCTTGCTTCGTAGATAAACAAACTACTCCTTCTTCCTTCATAAATATTTCTTCTGAAATAACCGCTTTTGCATTTTTTACTAAATCTAAAGAAACGTTATTACCACTAAACATTAATATTCTCCTTAATTATTCACCGCTATCCGATTCACCATATAACAAAACAACTCCGCCGTTTTTTCAGCATCATAAATCGCTGAATGAGCTTTGTCTACATCAAAAGGGATCTTGGCTTTGCGTAAAGCCTTGGCCAATACTGTTTCACCTAGCGTCACCCCCGCCAAAGTTGCTGTATCAAAAGAAGTAAACGAATGAAATGGGGTTGTTTTAAAATGACAACGTTTAATCGCCGCTTGAATAAAAGCCAAATCAAACCATGCATTATGCCCCACTAACACCGCTCGTCTACATTTACTTTGCACTAACAAGTCAGTCACGATTGTAAAAATATTATGCAAAACTTGTTGTTCAGGAATTGCATAGCGCAAAGGATAACCAGGATCTATCCCGGTGATTTCCAAAGCTTCAAGATCGAATCGCGCGCCTAAAAAGGGTTCGACATGATACGCATAGGTCTTTTCAGAAAATAACTTGCCTTGATCATCTATATTAATGGATACTGCGGCTATTTCCAATAAAGCATCGGTAGCCGGATTTAAACCAGAGGTTTCAACATCAACAACTATAGGCAAAAGACCACGGAAACGACTAGCTAGACTAAAATGTTTGAGTTTTTGTGGCAAAATCATATCCTCATTAATATACTTAGGGCATATTATTAACACAATAGACGTGGAAATACAGTACTATGATGATAAGTGATTCATTAACCAGGCAAGACCCCTTAAAAACCGCGATCACGACTGCGTATCGCGCCGATGAAGCCAGTAGAGTAAAAGCACTTTTACAGGAAGCGGCGTTGAGTGATGACGCTTTAAAGCGCATACATGATAGAGCTCAAAGTTTAATCAAAGAAAATGTAAAACAACGCAAAAAACAAAGTGGAATCAATGGATTTCTTAATCAATACGATCTTTCAACCGAGGAAGGTATTGCGTTAATGTGCCTGGCCGAAGCATTGTTGCGTATACCCGATCATTACACCATGGACAGATTAATAAGTGATAAGTTGTCAACACCTGACTGGCATCAACATTTAACCAAGCATTCACTTTTTGTGAATGCCGCTACCTGGTCGCTTATTATAACTGGGAAAATATTTGCTCCCACACTGAACGCTGATCAAAATTTAAGCGCAACATTGACTCGATTAGTGAGCCGCTTAGGGATAGCTGCTATTCGACCCATCATCATACAAAGCATGAAACTCATGGGTAAACAATTTGTCATGGGCACGACGATTGATCAGGCATTAGAACGTGCAAAAAAACTTGAAGCCATCGGTTATCGTTATTCTTATGACATGTTAGGAGAAGGCGCCAAAACCGCCGAAGACGCAAAAAAATATTTCAAATCCTATCAAGATGCCATTGCGGCTATTGGCAAAACAGCCCAAAACCAAGGCCCGATTCATGCTCCCGGCATTTCAATAAAACTTTCGGCACTCCATCCACGTTATGAAGTCGCTAAACGCGAACGTGTCATGAAAGAACTCGTACCTTTATTGCTTGAGCTGGCTATCGCCGCTAAAACACAAAACATAGGTTTAACTGTCGATGCTGAAGAATCGGAACGATTAGAGCTATCTCTTGATATCATAGAAGCTGTATTCAGTAATCCCGCACTCAACGGTTGGGAAGGTTTTGGTCTTGCGGTGCAGTCTTATCAAAAACGCGCGCCATTTGTGATTGACTGGCTGGCTGATCTATCAAAACGTCATCAACGAAAATTCATGATACGACTCATTAAAGGTGCATATTGGGACGGTGAAATTAAAGTCAGTCAATTACTGGGGTTAGAAAATTATCCTGTTTTCACACGCAAACATGCTACTGATGTTTCCTATATTGCATGCGCGAAAAAAATCTTATCGTATCCTGATTGTTTTTATCCACAATTCGGTACACATAATGCTTATTCCGTTGCCGCAGTGTTAGAAATGCTTGGAACACGCAAAGATTTCGAATTTCAATGTTTACATGGTATGGGCCGACCTCTTTACGATCAAATGGTTGGAAAAGGTATAGCTTGTCGTATTTATGCACCCGTAGGAACGCACAAAGATTTGTTGGGGTATTTGGTACGTCGACTACTAGAAAACGGCGCGAATACCAATTTTGTAAACCTCATTGCTGATGAACATACATCGCTTGATAAACTTATTGTAAATCCGGTAGAAAGAATCTCTCGCCTTAAAGAAATACCGCATCCGCATATCCCTTTACCGAAAAACATATATCTTTTGGAGAACGCTGTGAATACTCATGTGAATCGACTTAACTCAAAAGGCCTGGATCTTTCGAATGAACATACCCTTCAAACCTTAAAAGATGCCATGGAAAAAGCTGATAAAAATACATGGAAAGGCGGTTCTATTATCCATGGCGATTTAGTCGTTCACGGTGAACCACAAGCTGTTTTATCACCCGCAAACCATCAACATATCGTAGGACATGTCTACAAAGCTGCTCCTGATGATGTCGAACAAGCACTCGTTAATGCCGCCAAAGCTTGCGAAACATGGGCCAAGACCTCCGTCGAAGAACGTGCCGCTTATCTAGAACGTGCTGCTGATTTATTTGAACAACATATGCCTGAACTCATGACCTTATTAAATCGGGAAGGCGGCAAACAAATTGTAGACTGTGTTTCTGAAGTACGTGAAGCCGTTGATTTTTGCCGCTATTATGCCGCACGCGCACGTATAGATTTTAAACCGCAAGAATTAAAAGGCCCAACAGGAGAATTTAATCAATTATCCTTACATCCTCGCGGTATTATTGCATGCATTAGCCCATGGAATTTCCCTCTCGCGATTTTTACGGGTCAAATAGTTGCGGCACTTGCGGCGGGCAATGCTGTTATTGCAAAACCCGCGGAACAAACACCACTGATTGCAGCCGAAGCCGTGCGCTTATTACATCAAGCAGGCATACCTCACGATGTTTTACAATTGATCGTTGGACGAGGTTCTGTGGTGGGAGCAAAACTCACGAGTGATACAAGAATTGCAGGTGTCATGTTTACTGGCTCAACTGACACTGCAAAAACCATTCAAAAAGCTTTGACCGATAGACCAGGGCCCCTGGTACCCTTTATCGCTGAAACCGGTGGACAAAATACCATGATAGTCGATTCATCAGCGCTGCCCGAACAGGTCGTCACTGACGTAATCGCATCATCTTTCAACAGCGCAGGCCAACGCTGCTCCGCGTTGCGTGTTTTATTTTTACAAGATGATATTGCCCCGCAAATTTTAACCATGCTGAAAGGCGCGATGGATGAACTGACTGTCGGTGATCCAGCTTTAATTGCAACAGATATTGGTCCTGTGATTGATGAAGCAGCTAAGAAAATGCTAGAAGAACATTCTGAAAGAATGCATAAAGAAGCAAAATTTATTCACCAGGTGCCAATCAAAAATTTACCGCAAGGTAGTTTCTTCGCACCAAGAGCGTTTGAACTCGCGTCGTTAGACATCTTAAAAGGTGAAGTGTTTGGGCCTATTTTGCATGTCATTCGTTATCAAGCAAAAGATCTGGATAAAGTACTTGATGCTATCATTGCAACGGGCTTTGGGCTTACCATGGGTATACATAGTCGAATTGATGCAACCATTAAACACATACAAAGCCGTATGCCTGTAGGTAATCTCTATGTCAATCGAAACATGATAGGCGCAGTCGTTGGTGTACAACCCTTTGGCGGCGAAGGATTATCAGGCACTGGACCCAAAGCCGGCGGCCCTTATTATTTACCACGCTTGTGTGTTGAGCGTGCCATTTCCATCAATACCACTGCTTCGGGCGGAAATACCACTTTAGTTTCTTTAAGTGAGGAAGATTAATGAATTATGAGCAGTCTATTATTCATATTATTTTCCTGATTTTCACAGGGACTGCTATTCTTTCTACGTTTGCGCTGTACACACGTCAATCGCTGTTGGTAGCCTATATTGCACTTGGAGCTATTTTAGGTCCCTGGGGCTTAAAATTCGTCAATGACTCAAGGTTAATCCAGCAAACAGGTGATATAGGCATTTTATTTTTATTATTTTTACTTGGGCTTCATTTACATCCGCAAGATTTGCTGCATTCATTGCGTAAAATGAGCTGGATTGCACTTGTGAGCTCATGGATTTTTTTCATCCTGGGATTTGCTGTGGGATATCTATTCCACTACACATGGATTGATTGCACTATCATTGGCATTGCCATGATGTTTTCCAGCACCATCATTGGACTGAAATTATTGCCCACCACCATTTTACATCATCAACATATCGGTGAGTTGATGATAAGTATTTTATTACTGCAAGATATTATTGCAATTGCTGTATTACTTTTCTTAAAAGCTTTTTCAGACCATGCGTTTTCATTCCATGAATTTCTCCCTGTCGTGTTAGGCTTTCCATTTTTATTAGCCGTTGCCTATGTCTTTGAGCGTTACTTATTAGCCAAACTTTTACTAAAATTTGACAAAGTCCATGAGTATATTTTTATTCTGTCTATAGGCTGGTGTCTTTGCCTCGCTGATCTTGCTCATTATATTGGATTATCTGGAGAAATAGGTGCTTTCATCGCGGGTGTTACGCTCGCCACCCATCCCATTTCATTGTATATTGCTGAAAGTTTAAAACCGTTACGCGATTTCTTTTTAGTCATGTTCTTTTTTGCCATAGGCGCGAGCTTTAATATTGGGGCTATTTCAATTGTGATTTTGCCTGCAGCATTACTCGCCATCTTAATGTTATTACTAAAGCCTGTCGTATTTTGCTACCTGCTGAAACTATTTGGTGAACCCAAAGCCATTGGCTGGGAAATAGGCGTACGCTTAGGTCAAATCAGTGAATTTTCACTATTAGTCATTTTTCTAGCCGTTCAAAAAAATCTTGTATCTGAGAACAGTATGCATGTCATACTTACAGCGACCATTATCACGTTTATAGTATCCTGTTATTGGGTCACATTACGTTATCCCACTCCACTTGCAACCTCTGACCAGTTAAGACGAGATTAAACTTATGCATCATGATCATCACCACGGACACAGTCATGCACCGTCATCTTTCAACAAAGCATTTGGTATTGCGGTAGGACTCAATTTGGCTTTTACTTTATGCCAAATTTTTTATGCATTTGCCGCTAATTCCATGAGCTTGATGGCAGATGCCGTGCATAATTTTGGTGATGTCTTTGGTTTGATACTTGCCTGGGGTGCAAGCTGGCTGCTTACATTGCCTGCACGCAAACGTTATAGTTATGGCTATAAACGTACGACTATTCTTGCTGCTCTCAGCAATGCGCTTATTCTTGTCGCAACTTCAGCGTTGATTATCTATGAATCCATTTATAAACTTTTGCACATCGCTCATGTAAATGAAATGATTATCATAGTCGTTGCGATGATTGGTATCGTCATCAATGGCGGTACAGCCATGTTATTTATGAAAGGCGCACATGATGATTTGAATATTAAGGGTGCATTTATCCATCTTTTAGGTGATGCACTGATTTCTATTGGTGTTGTGGTGTCAGCTATTGTTATGTATTACACCGGCTGGATCTGGTTAGATCCTTTGGTAGGCTTATTGATTGTCACTATTATTTTGATCGGTACCTGGGGTTTATTACGCGACTCTGTGAGACTTATTCTTGATGCGGTTCCTCATCATATTGATCAACAAGGAGTTCATGCTTATCTACAGCAATTACCTGGCGTTAAAGCCGTTCATGATTTGCATATTTGGGGGCTTAGTACTAAAGAAATTGCACTGACCGCACATTTAGTCATGCCAGAACAAAAATTAAGTGATGCTGATTATCTCAATATCAACCATATTTTAAAAAAGCAATTCAGAATAGATCACATTACTTTGCAAGTCGAAGCAGGCAGCGAAGAACATCCTTGTGAGAGCTGTGAGACGTCATAATCTCTATCATTTTCTTTATATTCAACCTTTGGTGAAGCCGGAGGAGCAATTTGTATGCCGCACTTTGCCATCTGTGTATGCGATCCCCCGTCCACAGAAGGTTTTTCTGGTGGAATATCGGCTAAGGTATTTACAGTCGTCTTTACGGGCTGATTTGAACTTTTGCTAAAGCATAGAAAAAATAGGCCGACGACTGCAGCCATCAATACACCTAGCAAGGGCGCAAAAATAAGCAAAATCCCCAATGTAGGCATAGCAGCAAACCAACCTGCTGTTGCACCTACCGTATCAAAAAAATGATGTTTTTGCTTAGGAACCTCGACATAACGATATCCTACTTTTATTAATTCACTTTTTTGAAATTTTTGAATTTTCTTGATATTCACTTTGCCTTCAGCATCAAAGAAAGTGTTAAATGATTTTGCAAGCAAATTAGAACCTAAAATATTTGCAAGTTGATGGCCCGCTTCGTTTTCTGAAAATCTTTGAGCTCCTTGATTACTTTCCAGAGTGCTTTTTAGTTCGTCCGAAAAATATTTAGGAATAAATAAAGTTGCGTGTCTTTGATTAAAAGCATCCTTCTCAGTATCTTTTGTGACGCATGCCATCCATTTTGAAGGATCATTTTTATAGTACATAAGCACTATGCTACAACGTTTTCCATCATCACTTACATAACCAAATCGCAAATGAGAATTTGAGTCCTTCTCAAGTAAATTTAAATTATTTTTCATAAAAGCAACATAATTCCAAAAATGTTGCACAAACGAGCCTCCGTCCATGTCGCCCTGTTTATAAGGAAAAGGTTTTTTAACATGAGTCCAAGCGCTGAAAAAATCTTTACTCGTATCATGAGAGTATTTATTTTTTGGAAAAACAGCAACTCTTGGAATATCTTTATTAAGCAAATCTTGATCTACGTAAAGCTCTTCTTCTGTATAAACCAATCTAGCTTCCGTATTTTCTGCTCTCCATACAAATGCTTGAGTATAATTAAAATCAAAACGAACTAGCGACATCCTGAATCACCTTTTATTTTTATTCCCTTAATACGTCCTAATGATTGTAGGTTTTACTATACTTCATGCGTGCCGTCAATGACGTCATTATCATTGGCCGATAAATAATTTTTATAATTGATGATTTTAATAGGTGGAGGATAAACAAAATTTTCACCCCTATAGATAAGATACCCCTTGTCAGTTTCTTCCATAAATTCATTTATTGCTGCAATCATCCTGGGTGTAAATGTTTGAGAATTTTTGATCTCAATAAATTCCTTTCGGTTTTTCCTATCGATGATTAAATCAACTTCAACACCATTGGACGTTCTTAAGTAATAAATTTCGGCCATGGTTTTTTGATGCAATTCTTTTTTTAAAATTTCACTGACCATATAATTTTCAAAAATGCTGCCTGCCATGGGCCCCTTTTCAAATTGTGTTTTATTTTCAATGCCTGTTAAAAATGAAACTAAACCCGTATCATAAAAATATATCTTTGGGCTTTTTACAATTCTTTTTCCATAATTTTTATAGAATGGTGGAACAAGAAAAATAATATAAGAAGCTTCTAAAATAGAAATCCAACGTTTAATTGTTTTTACGTCAACACCGATATCTGTCGCGTACCTTGACATATTTAATTGTTGAGATGCATTGATGGCTAATAGTTGTAATAATTTTCGGAAATCTCTTATATCACCTACATGCCCTATCGTGGCTATATCTTTATGTAAATAGGTTTCTACATAAGATGAAAACCATTCAGAAAACATTTTATAATTCTCATCAATCAACTCCGGATAACCACCTTTAAAAATCGATTCATTGCGTAATAAGGGCGGTATTTCAGAAAATTGAAAAGGCAATAAAGATAATAATCCAATTCTTCCTG
>Ga0207028_1066_pt1 | contig 25213 bp, 17 predicted proteins | sample Alteio_BWMinCont_41_FD_153287 | JGI IMG/M metagenome (GOLD analysis project Ga0207028, IMG submission 153287) | Enriched cells from forest soil in Barre Woods Harvard Forest LTER site, Petersham, Massachusetts, United States -... | ecosystem: Environmental > Terrestrial > Soil > Temperate forest >... | reverse complement strand
AAGGTGGGGCGCTTGACGGACTCACGCCATCCGACGCCCAAAACCGAAACCGACGCGTCCTCCGCCATGCTGTCGGGCATGGTAAGAGTGCTGGGAAGATTGGCACCGGTGACGCTGGCGTCTACGAATGTTTTGGTACTCCGCCACGCGGCGGGGCCGCGCATGGTCACTTGCAAATTATTGATCAGACCATAGCGCAGAGTACCGCTCACGCCGAGGTCACTCTGCTCAACCCGAATGACCGGGAGCAGCGTTTGTTCGGTCCTGCCATAGGCCATGCCGAACTCGATGGTTCCCGCTCCGCGGGGGAGCAGGACACCCTGATCGCGCAGGGCTATGTCGGCAGAGGTTGGCGCAGTAGGTCGCTCCCCAACGGTGGTCGTCGAACTGGCGTTCGTATTCCCATCGCTGGGCGGCGGATTGACTTCTTTTGGCGGATAGGGTTTTGGTGGCTCCGCGGTGACACCGCCTGCGGTTACGGCCGTCAACTCAGGCCCAAGCTTTTCGGCTTGACGCGGATCGCTCACTGGCATTGGGAGCTCCGGGCTGACACCCCGCGCGGGTATGCTCCAGAACTCACGCGCGCGAGTCTCTGTCTGATGCTGATCGCCCACGGGCACGGGCCTTGATGGTGCGCTCGCTTCGTCTCCGGATTGATCTCCCTTGAGCCAGTCGAGCAAGGCGGAGCGCGAGAATCGCCAATCGTCGCCAACCCTGCGCGCGGGAATACGGTGGGAATCAGCCAGTTCGCGCACCACGTCGGGGGCTACGCGCAACATCTCCGCCGTCTCCCGAAGGTCGAGCACCTCGCGGTCGGAGACAACCTGGGCTACGCCGGAGAGCGGCGCGAAACCCAGCGCAACCGCCGTTAGATAAACGTTCAGCAACATCCGCATTCGCGCCCCGCCGATCAATTGGGTCCTCCTTCAGGACTCAGTGGAAGAAGCATTCCGATGTCGCGCATCTTCGCCGCACTCAGAACCTCCACAGGGGGACCGGTGGTGCCCGGGAGACGCAGCGCGAAATGGTCTGGCCAGCTTCCGTCGGACCTTTCTACGGCAAAGATCACGCCCTGACCCGCCTCATTTGCCCACATGTCGAGGAAACGATAGAGGGGCATACGGACATTTCCCAGGGAAGGATCGGCCAGGTAGACGCGATCCCCACGCACACCTTTAAATACGGCGAAATGCCGATAGCCGTGCGGCCGGATAAACACAATGGCGGGGTAGGAGAGCCTGGCGAGCTGGTCCCGGCCGATTCGGAAACCCTGCGCCTTGTGCCCGCGACTCTGTGCGAGCCGCTGAAGATCGAGCAGCGAGAGGCCTTTTTTCTGCAGCGCTATTAACTGATCGGGCGAGAGTGGCTCGAGCAAGGCGCGGAGCAGCACATCCTCCCCGACCGGGTCATTGAGCCCATAGGTCAGCAGGGTCGCGAGTGCCGCCGCGCCACATGAGTAGTCGAATCCCTGCTTGACGACACCCATGTCGCGCTGGGCTCGCAAGGAAACAACGTGTACCTCTTCACGGGCCCCGGCGGCCTGAACAACAACCTGTGCCGCCGCGCGCCCAAGCGCGCCCATGGTCATCACGACCAGAGCGATGAATCCGGTCATGATCCGATTGCGGACATAGCCGGGCTGAAACTTCGTTTCTTGGGGAAGCTCGTGCATAGACGATACGCCAACTTTTCCTGCAGACGCCCGGCGTCCTGGAAGATTCAACACACGCATCCGCCAGCGCTCTTGTCGAGGCCGATATGACTGCCTGCAAGAGCGCCGGCAAATGGCATACGAACTGATTTGAACTTATTCGGTTGCGTGTTACTTGCAGCTCTTGCATGGTGTAAGGATGCCGAGTTTCTGGAACTCGGCGTTAATTGCCACCGCATTCACCTGATACCAATTGGCAAGTTTCAAATCCGCTTGCTGCAGCTTGGGATACTTAGCAAGCTTCGTCGCTTCGGCTGTGAGAGCAGCCGCGATGTCATAGGCGTTCAATTGGCCGCTGGTTGCCTGCATCTCGTCCATCGACAATGCCTGCGCATTGACGCCCTGGACGGCGGAGAAGGCGTCCTTGTCCGTACCCGCAGCGACTGCGGTGGAACAAAGCAAAGAACCGGAGAGTAATGCAACGGCAGCAGAGTTAACGTACCATTTCACGCGGAAATCCTCCTTGTTTTGGGTTGAACGATTGGTTTTTGCTACGTTGTTCAGCTGATATACAGCCGGATGCGGATCGTCAACTACAGTACGGTCGTGGAGCGCCGATTCGAAGGAATCGCGGTTTCCGCTCAGCGCACCTTTGGAACCGGAAAATGGATTCCAAAAATTCGAAAGACGGAACCCTGCGGGCACCAATGGCCGCCTGCAGCAGTAAATCCAATCGAGGGTGAACAAGGTCAGACGCTTCTACCGGAGCAGCACCGAACGCCGACGTTTAGACGAACTATGTACGGCCAAGGGAAGAGATAGATACGTCCTGGGAGGGCATTCTTTAACCTTGCAGAAACTTGAGCACTAGTTACACCAAGGCCCATCAAGTTAGACCAGGAAAACAATCATTAAAAAAAACTGGAGTGATTTTCGTTGCTGCCAGGAGGGCTGTCAAGAGGAAAATTGTTTCTCAGAAGTAAATTTGGATAGAGGTAAGTGGTTGATTCCATGTGTTTATATAGCAAACAATCAGATTTCCTGGAGGCGGGATATGTTGGAAGGCCAACACGCTTTTTGTTTAAACCTAGTAACCTGATTATCAATTACTAATTGGTCGGATGGAAGGTAACTGTAACCGTCGCTCGGCGGACAATGCCACTTCCACTTATACCCGCGCCAGGGCTTGTTTCATCAATGAACAGCGTGTCCGGTTCGGAATACCTCAGGGGCTTTACAGGCTGCGGAAAAAGTCTCATCGGAATTTAACTTCAAAACGGAGCTCCCGGGTTTGATGACTGATTTATCACTTCAACTGCGAGAGCAGGGAATCGTCCTGTTGAAGGACGTCTTCAGGGCGGACTGTCTGAACCGGCTGAAAGCGGCCGCTTGCCGGTTCTTTCAGGCGACCGGGCCGGAGAGATCGCTTCCCGAGCAGTACCGGTACAACCGATTTTCCAATTCCGTGCTTGTCACTGCGCTTGCGGACTTCGGCGGTGGCGATCGGGAGGAATTGTTGGCTCCTTTGTCGGCGCCGGGTCTGGGGCAATTGTTTTCAGAAGCTATGGGCGCGGCCTGGACTTGCAACACGGAACAATCGTGGGTGCGGAAGAAGTTCGCACCGCAGCTCGCACCGGATTTCGGTCGCAACCTGCAGGGCTGGCATCAGGACGGGGCGTTAGGAGCCAGCTTTCCCCCGGATCCGGGGCCGGTCGTCCCTATGACGGAATTACTGACATGCTGGATTCCGTTGAACCCCTGCGGCGTTGACAGCCCCGGCCTGGAATTTGTTCGCCGCCGCCAACCGGCGCTGCTGCATTTCAAGGAACTCGACGATTCGGCTCTCCGCCAGCGGTTTTCGCAACAGGGATTCTGGGCGCCGGCGCTCGAATTCGGCGATGGCCTGATTTTCCTGAATGACATTCTGCATCGGACCTGCGTGCGCCCGGAAATGGAGCACAATCGGCTGAGCGTGGAGTACCGCATTATGCCTGGCCGGAAGTCCGGCCGGGAATAAGGAAGAAGTCAATCCGTCCCAGAGATTCCGCATACAGCATTGTTAAAGAATCGTATATACTTCAGCCATAACACCTTTCCCCGGCTGCGTTGAGCGAGGTTGCGTCGGGCCGTCCCCTTTCTCAGCATTTGTGAATCGCGACAATGGACGATATCCCATCGCGGAACGACAAAACGGGCGTTTCTGGCGAGCCCGGCGCTCCCAAAGTGCAGAGTCCCCCGTTTGACGGCCGGATAGCGAGCGACCGTCTCGCGGACGCGGCCCGGCTCGATACGGAGCAGACGATCGGCGCCTCAGCGCCATCTCCCAATAATTCTGAATCGGCTGTTACCGGCAAGACTCCGCAGCGCAACGCGGACGCGACAATCGTGGGCACCCGGCCAGCCACCGACGATGGGGCCACAATCTTCGCGCCCGGCGCCTTTGCTCCGGAAGCGTTCGCTCGCCGCAGTCCCCCGCCCGGAACTGCGGCTGCTCGGCCGAGTGCGATTCTGCTCGAAACCGGAAGCGTTCTTGGCGACCGGTATGAAATCCTCGAACTCCTCGGCGAGGGCGGGATGGGAACCGTGTATAAGGCCACCGACCGCGAGTTGGATCGAGTGGTGGCGTTGAAGGTGATCCGGCCGGAGATGGCCTCCCATCCCGAGATCCTGGCGCGCTTCAAACAGGAGTTGATTCTTTCCCACCAGGTCACACATCACAACGTGATCCGGATTTACGACCTCAGTGATGCCCAGGGCGTGAAATTCATCACCATGGAACTGATCGAGGGCCAGAATCTACAGTCGATTCTCCAGGAGAAGAAGAGACTGTCTCCAGAAGAAGCGGTCGAAATTACGCGGCAGGTGTGCCAGGCGCTTGAAGCGGCGCACGGAGTGGGAATCATTCACCGGGACCTCAAACCGCAGAACATCATGGTCGATGGGGCGGGGCGAGTGGTGGTGATGGACTTCGGGCTCGCCCGCACGGTCCGGGGCAATGGATTAACCCAGCAGGGAGCCTTCCTGGGCACCATCGAATATATGTCGCCGGAACAGGCCCTGGGCACGGAGCTCGATCAGCGATCCGACATTTTTGCTTTGGGATTGATTCTTTACGAACTGCTGAGCGGCGAGCTTCCCTTCGGCTCCGACAACGCACTGGTCAGCCTGATCAAGCGGACCCAGGAAGCGGCTGTCCCGGTGTCGAAGGTGATGGCCACGATTCCAGGAGCCCTCGATGCGATCGTCAGCAAGTGTCTCGAGCGCGATCTGAACCACAGGTACCAGGCGGTTTCGGAGGTGGTTGCAGATCTCAGTCACTGGCAGGACCAGAAAGCCGGCCGCCGCAGCGCAGCGCGAGTCAGGCTCACGCTGCGGCGCTGGCGTTCTTGGTGGCCGGTCATTGCGTCCATTGCAGCAACCCTGATCCTCGTGATGTTGGGATTTGTGTTTCGCGCGAAGTTCTTCAACAGCGCGGGTAACAACGGGTCGACTGCGCCCGCTGTATCGCTCGCCATTTTGCCTTTCCGGAATGCATCGTCCGATCCATCGCTCGATTGGATTGGTTCAAGTGTTGCAGACATGCTCAGCACGGATGTCGGTCAGTCGGCGAGCCTGCGCACGGTTAGCCCCAACATTGTGCACCAGATTTTCGGCGATCTGCGGATTTCGTCGTCAACCGTCCTCGACCCCGCGACGATCAAGCGCGTGGCTGATTTCAGTAATGCGGACCGGGTCGTCTGGGGACAGTACGCCCGGTTTGGAAACGCGATTCGGATCGATGCGACGCTCGACGACATCAGGAACAACCGGACTGTTCCGCTGAAGGTCGATGTGCCGAGCGAAAAGGATATTCCAGAAGCCATCGACCATCTGGCCGACTCGATCCGGCAGGCACTGGCGCTCCCGCGGGATGTGCTGAAGGAATTGAAAGCCAGTTCGTTCCAACCCACGTCGGGTTCCGTCGATGCCTTGCGCGATTACAACCAGGGACTCGGACTGCAGCGCGAGGGAAAAAACCTGGAAGCGCAAAAGCTATTCGTGGCTGCAACCAGGGCTGACCCCAACTTTGCCCTGGCGTTTGCGCGGCTGGCGCAGGCTTATAGCAGCCTGGGCTATGACAGCGAAGCGGAGCAGTCCGCAAAGAAGGCTGTTTTACTGAGCCAGAGTCTTCCGGAGGCGGAGAAGTATCAGATTTCCGCGATTGGGCTTCAGGTCAACAAGCATTTTCCTGAAGCCATTAAAGCCTATGAGAACCTGGCAAGAGTCTTGCCGGACAACTCGGATGTGCGAGCGGCGCTGGCCCGGCTCTACGAGGACTCCGGCGATCTTGCCAAGGCGCGGGACTATTACCAGAAAATCCTGGCCTCCAATCCTAAAGACGTTGGCGCGACCATTGACCTGGGGCGGATCCAGATCAAGAGCGGCGACGCGCAGGGCAGCCTTGAACCCCTCAATCGCGCATATAGCCTGGCTGTGCAGATGGACAACCAGGAGCAAAAGGCAATGAGCCTGCATCTGACTGCGGTGGCCTACCGCAAGCTCAGCAAGCCAGAGGAGGTTTTGCGCAGCGAGCGCGAGGCGCTCACGATCTGGCGGCAGATCGGGCAGCAGCGCGGCCTGGCGCTTAGCCTGAACGAAATGGCAGTGGCGCAGACTGCGCTTGGTGATGGGAAAAGCGCGATGTCGAATTTCAACGAAGCCCTGCAGATTCGCCGCGACATCGGAGACAAGCGCGGCCTGGCCGACACCCTGATCGATATGGGCAACATGGCAGACGACCGCGACGACCACGACGGGGCGCTCAAGATGTACAAGGAAGCACTGGAACTGGAGCGCGAGATCGGCAACGAAAGCATGCAGGCGGTCTGCCTGAACAATATCGGCAGCGTCTACTCAGAGAAAGGACAATACGAGGACGCGCTTACTTACCTGCAACAGGTTCTCCAACTGCGAGAGAAGTCGAAAGTCCCGCAGGATATCGTCAATGCACTGCACAATCTCGGCCAGGCGCTGACGAGCATGGGCGAGTACGAGCAGGCTATCGCCTACTATATGAAAGCCCTGGAATTGCGCCGCAGCATCAATGACACGCGCGGCGCCGCTCTCGAATTGTACGGCCTGGGCGGCTTGTTCGATTACCAGGGACGGTTTGGCGCCGCTGTTCACAGCAAAGAAGAGGCGTTGAAGACCTTTCGCGATCTGAAAGACAGGACCTTCTGGATGGGGGAGATTCTTGGCGGCTACGGGCAGGCACTGATTCTCGCCGGGCGTATGGACGAAGCGAAGAGTTCGCTGGACGAGGCACTTAACCTGGCACGCGAGTTGAAGAACGACGGCCTTGTCGCACAGACGATCGGCTTTCAGGGGGATGCGTTCTTTTACAAAGGAAACTTCGGTGCGGCTCATTCTCTCTACGATCAGGCTCTGCAGGCGGCGATGCGCAGCAAGGACACAGAACGGATTCTCCTCGCAAAGATTGCGCTGGCCAAGGTCACGGTGCGCGAAAAGACGGGATCGGCAGTGATTGCAAATCTTCGGGCCCTGATGGAGCAGGCAGACGAGGGCGGCCTGAAGTACTCCGCGGTTGAGTGTTCTGTTTTCATGGCCGAGGCGATGCTGCAGGCGCGCGACGCTGCCCATGCCAGAGAGGAACTGGGCCGGGCCCTAGTGCGCTCGGACAAACTGGGCCAGCAGGCGTTGAGCGCCCAGGCGCATTATCTGTTGGGAATCATCGGCCGGGACACCAAGGACAATGCAGAGGCCCGGGACCAGTTCCGCTGGGTGGTCAGTATCCTCGACACGATGAAGAAGGACCAGGGCGCGGAAAACCTGCTGCAACGCGCGGATTTGAAACAGATGTACGAAGAGTCAGCCAATTGGCTCAAGGCATCTGGAAATTAGCTGGCGTAATGTCCGAGAAGTTCCTTGGATAAATCAGGCACCGAAAATGCAGGTCCCCTCGGCTTCGCTCAGACCGGGGATGAATCCCCGGTCTACCGCTATGCGAGGGACGAATCCCCGGCCTACCGCCCGAACGACTTTCTCAGCAAGCTGTGAAGGCTCGAACGGATTCATTGAGGCTGCCGGATTCTCGTGCTCAGGGTATTCTCAGAAGTTTGCGCATTGGCCCTGTTTCTTGGTTGCGGTGTTTCCTCCTCCGGTAATTGCGGAATTGGCCACGCAACTCAGAATGCCCTTGACCTGGTTGGAGAAAACCTGCGTCGGCTTCAAATTGTCGAGGTCCGCCAAGCTGCCGCCAACGATGTTGTTGTCGATGGAGACAGACGCAGCGTTATTGCTGACCAGCAGATCCCCGGAGACGATGTTGCCAGGACACCCCGATGTGGAGCCGATGAGAAGCGGCGTGCTATCGCCCACGGCCTCCAAACCGCCTCCAATCGCCGCTCCGCAAACCTGGCTCTGGACTGCGGATTTCGGAAGAGCGAGGATCGCAAGGTTTCCTTTGATGGTTACCGGTGACGCCGCCGCCGACGAAGATGCAGGTCTGCCCGCTGGTAACGAGAATACTGCCTTTGAAGGTACCGTTGTAGACCCCGTTGCACTTTGTTCCCGAGGCGGGAACGGAGGCGACGACCGTCAGCGTGAAGGGCAGACTCGCCGGCGAGCCGACTCCGTTCTGCGCGGCAAAGCTGATGGGAAAGATGCCGCTTGAGGCCGCGGACCCGCTCAGGGTGCCGGTCCCGTTCTTGTTGTCGACGAAACTGACGCCGGCGGGTAGAACGCCAGCTTCAGTGAGACTGGGTGTGGGGAAGCCTGCAGCGGTAATGGTCACTGTGCCCGGGCTGCTAACCACAAAGGTTGCGCTGGAGGGCCCTGAAATCGCTGGCGGAGCCGAAACGGTATAAGTGATGGTTTGCGAATTGGTGTTGGTGGCCGAATCCTGCACCTGCACCGTGAAGCTATGCGGCCCGGGAGTAGTGGTATCGAATTGCGCACCGCTGGCGACGGATGAACCAGGAGTGTCGGTCGCGCTGCAGCTGGCCACCGTCAGATATGGTCCAACCGGAGAGCCCGCGCCGGCGTTGACAGCCGAACAGGAGTACTTCGCCACGGTTTTCGCGTCGGTTTCGCCCAGCGTGTAACTGGCTCCGCTGGCAGGCTGCGTGATGCTGATCGCGGGCAATTCGTTCTGGGTCAGGTAAGTCATCACCCAGCAGGAGGTTGTTCCGCCGCTACCGCCTTTGGCGCCGCCGCTGGTGTCTCCCAGGGCGAAGGTGTTGATCTGGTTGCTCTGGAAGAGGGGCGTGGCGCCATCGGGATCCGGCGTGCAGGGGTGGACCGCGTCGGGGCCCTCGCCTTTCAAGAGGCCAACCGAGGGCAGACCGTCAGCAGAGGTCAGGTTGGGGAATCCGAAACTGAAGGGCAAGGGAGGAACGCCGCACTGCAACGGCACGTTCTCTGACGGGACGTCCGCAGTACAGAAGAAATTGAAGCTGGTGCCAAGTTCGGCATCGAACGGATTGCTGCTCGAGCCGCATGATCCGGCCGGCGGACAGGTGACCTCGAACAGAACCGCGGTGTCTTTACCCTGCCCTCCGCCATTCTGATAAACGAAGCACTGGGCGGTCTTGAACTTCTGGTTGGCCTGCACCAGCGCGGTGCACGCCTTCTGACTGATGGGAATCGCCGTGACCACCACTTGCAGTTTCTGGGTGGTGTCGGTTTCCTGCGCGGTGAAGGTGTAGCCGCTGGTCGGGCTTCCCTCGACGAAACCTCCGTTGATATTGAACACGGTTGGAGTCGTCTGGCCGGGCGTTATGGTTCCTGTCTGGCTCTGGCCCTGGGGGGTAAAGGTCCAGCTCAGGATGTCCTGGTCATCGTTGCCTCCGCCGGTGCCCGCGGTGAATCCGACATAGGCGCTGGAGCCGCTCAGCCCGATGGTGGTGATATCGAAGAAAACACCGCCGGGGAAAAGGTCGACGCCGTCGAGAACCACATCGAGGGTCGAACAGGTTTGGGTTCCCGCGACTCCGCATGTCGACAGTGAGGAGGGCGTATATGTGATTGCCGCAACGTGGACGTTGCCGTCAGTCAGATTGATCTTGCCGGTGAGGTCGTTGTACTTGAGCGAGCAACTCAAGTCGACACTGTTGGGAGTGATTCCACCGCAGTTTTGAATGGTGACGTCATCGCTGCTGGGGTCCACCCCGGCGCCATTGGGATAGGTGTTGAACTCGATCGCCACGCTATTTGCAATGCCGTTTGAGGAAGCGCAGCCGCTGCTGCTGCCGCCGAATCCGATGCCGCATCCGCCCGCCCCCAGGGCGGACAGGCTGCTGTCCTGAATCACAAACGCAAATCCATCGGCGTTATAGGTCGATGTGCTGCCCAATTGGAACGAGAAGGTGGTCGTGAATCCGTTGGCAACGACCTGGGGGGTCTGGTACCAGGCCGAGGTGGCCCAGCCTCCCTGATTGGCGGTCATTCGCAGGACGGTGGATACGGACGATTCCGGCGTCGCAGGAGGAGCAAAGGACGGAGAACCTGAATACCCGCTGTTGGTTCCATTCGACGTGAGGCAGCTTTGGTTCATGCTGAAGTCAGGTGAATAGCCGGGAGAGGCGGGACATGCGCTTCCCTGTGCCGAAGCGAGGGTAACGCCGCCCATGATGCCCAGGAATGCCAGTGTGGCTACTCTGCTTGACCGCGTGATCGCTGCTCTCATGGTTCTCCTTGTGAAACAAAATTAGCTCGGCGTGCAGTGAAACGGTTATCCGCCCAGTGCCCGAAGGCATGCACCGTTCGACACGGTCGAGAGGCTTCGCCGAAGCAAGCGGTCAGATTGCCATAGTGTGGCTGGCACCGCTCTCGGGGTCTGCGAGGGCGCACACATGAACAAGGTCTTGGGGTTGGCACCTGTCGGAGGCAGCCTTTCCGGGCGGCGAGTCTACAAGCTATTGAATACAGTGTGACTTGTCAAGGAGTTTGGTCAAACTCGGAGCTGATTTGGTTACCGAATGCGGCGGCGACTTGTCCCTTCGACACACAAGGAGCGCGGCATTTTCTGGATGCCGTAGAATTCACTAGGCGCGAAGCCTATGTCTGAATCGCCGGCTCCAGTCCATGGTTATATCGACGTCGTGTTTTCTGATCGTCCGCAGCAGGTGGTCTCGATAAACGAACTGCCGTTCTTGATCGGACGAGGGAGAGAGAGCGGCAATCACCTGGCCATCGATGATCTGCGCATCTCGCGCAAGTGCGCGGCCATTTCCGCAGGACCAAGCGGGATTTGCATCGAGGACCGCGGTCAGCTCAATGGCATTTTCGTGAACGGAAAGCCGACCAGCGCGGGGATCCTGGCCGACGGCGACCGGATCCGCCTGGGAATCGACGACGGATGCCAGCTTGTGTTTCGCATGCAATCGGAAGCGCAGACCCAGGAAGAGGTCGTAACGAAGTTGCGGAGTCTTCTGGGTTCGCTGGGCGGCGACTCGGCCGATGACCTCAAAGCGCTGCGGCTGCTTCTCGAGGCGACATCACTGCTGCATTCGCAGCTTCCACTCGAATCAGTGTTGGCCGCGATGCTCGATCATGCGATCGTCATCACCCATGCCGACCGCGGAATGCTGCTGGAGCCGGATGCGTCGGGTGTATTGCAGGTCAGGGTGGCGCGCGGGCGGGACGGAGAGAGTTTCGCGCCGGAAACGATGAATCCAAGCCGGTCGGTCCTCGGGCAGGCCATGGAGCTTGAATCCGCCGTGATCAACGAGGATCTGAGGCTGGCGGATCGAAACCTGCAAAGCGCGTATAGCGTGGTGGTCCAATTGTTGCGCTCGGCGGCAGTGATTCCTTTGTATGGGGCTCCCAGAGGTCAGGCGAGTTCGCCGATGGAGGCGCCGCGACGCCAGTTGCTGGGCGCGCTGTACCTCGATTCCCGGCGGACAACCACCTTTTCGGCGCTGGACCGGCAGATCCTGGATGCCCTGGGCGCGCAAGCCGCAAGCATTCTCGACAACGCCCGGCTGCTCGAACGGGAGCGGGAGCGCCAGCGCCTGGAGCAGGAGCTGAGCATCGCGCGCCAGATCCAGCAGGCCCTCGTGCCCCAGGGGCTTCAGGACTACCCTCATCTTGCGGTCACGGGAATTCACCGGCCCTGCCACGAAGTGGGCGGCGACTATTTCGACGTTTTTACTCTGCCCGACGGCCGCATCGCGATCATGATTTCCGATGTCGCCGGCAAGGGTCTCGGGGCTGCCCTGCTGACAACCATGTTGCAGGGGGCGCTGTCAGGGATGACGCTGGGCGTCGAGCCGGTGAAGGTGTTCTATCACCTCAACAGCTTTCTCTGCGACCGCGCGGCGGTAGGCCGTTACGCGACCATGTTTTTCGGACTGCTGGATCAGGATGGCGGTCTGGAGTTCGTCCGCGCCAGCCATCCCTCCCCGCTGCTTCTGCGGCGGGGCGAAGTCAGCGAACTTTATTCCGGTGGATCTTTCCCTATTGGCCTGGTTGAGCAGGCGTCCTTCAAGGCTGAGCGTATCCAGCTCGAACCGGGAGACACGCTATTGCTTTATACGGACGGCGTAACGGAAGCCGAAGATCGAGACCGGAACCTGTTTGGAGCGGGACGACTCAAGGAAGCCGTGAGCCGGCATAAGGACAGCTCTCTGGCCGAACTCCAGGCCGGGATTCTGAGTGCAGTCGAGCGGTTTGCCGAAGGTGCCAGCCAGTCTGACGATATTACCCTTCTAGTGGTCCGCTACCAGCGTCCGGAGGACGGCACGGCCCGGACTGAGACTCAAAGCCCGGGGGGAATGCAATTGCCTGTGTAACCAGACGTTAACAATTGCCGGGTACCATGAGCGAGGCTTACCGGCAAAACCACCTCCCAGAAAATCAGGCAGGGAAGGAGAGCATGCATGACAATCTCGACTGAGTCCATGGAAGGTGGCATCACCCGGGTTCTTCTGGATGGGCGATTGGATATTCAGGGCGCGGCGGCGATCGATTTACGCATGAACGTGCTGGCCGGCAGCAGCAAGTTTCTCTTGATCGACCTGCGCAATGTCTCGTTTCTGGGGTCGATGGGCCTTCGTTCGATCGTCATTCCCGCCCAGGCGGTTCGCCGCCGCGGGGGAAAAGTAGCATTGTTCGGTCCGGTTCCCATAGTGGAAGAAGTCCTGAATGCCAGCAACATCCACGAAGTCATTCCCATCTTTCATGATCTCGATGCCGCCGTCGTCGCGCTGTGCTAATACTGCTGACCGCGCGGCAGCCCTGGTTTCGGCCGGCTCAAGCGCTTTGGGTGAAACGGAAGATGCTCTTGAACAAACTGCAAGACCGGATCGAACTGGACAGCCGGCTCACGGAATTGACCCGTGTTCAGCCATGGATCGAGGCGTTGGCCGAGCAATACGGCTTCAGCGAGGATACCCGGTTCGCCATGCACCTGTGCGTGGAAGAGGCTCTGGCCAATATTGTGATGCATGGATATCGTAACGAACCCGGACATCCGATCGTCATCCGCGCTTCCGTTTCAGAGCGCGAACTCTTCATCGTGATCGAAGACAAAGCGCCGGCCTTTGCCCCGGTTGAGCCTGCTCCTCAAGGCGATGCGACGACGCCTGTCAGCCTGGAATCGATTGAACCAGGCGGAAATGGTATCCGGCTGCTCTATCGTTTCGCGGGATCGCTCGCCTACGAAAGGTTCCCGGATGGCAATCGGCTCACGATAGGATTCCCTTTCCCTTGCGAGGGTGTTTCGGCTTAATTTGCGCGATCCAAAAAGTGACTGCGACCGCATGCCGGTTGCGGCGAATCGTGCAAGATGAGAAGTCGAAAGCGCTTCCTGATATTTTTGCCAGTTTGCAGGGCCTAGAGGATCACCGTAAACTTTTCTCTCGTCATGTCGTCGCCCAAAACGGCCGTTCAATTGAGGCTGGCTTTTCCAAGTGATCCTCGCTTCTTGTCTCTCGCCCGCGCTGCTGTCGGCGAGTTGGGCGGAATTTTTGGTTTGTCAAGCGAGGAGCGCATTGAGGTCACACTCGCGGTTGACGAGGCCCTGGCCAACATCATTCGCCACGCCTACAGGAATTGTTACGACCGGAAGATCGAGTTCGAATGCTTGGTGGATGAGGAGCAAATGGAGTTCACACTGCTCGATCAGGGAGAGCCGCCGGATCCGGAAAAGATCTGCGGCCAACCGCTCGATGAGTTTGCATTAAGTGGCCGTGGGACCCACCTGATCAAGGCCATCATGGATGAAATGTCGTATCAGAAGGTCTCGAGAGGGAATCAACTGAAGCTCGTGAAACGGCTGCCAGGAGCCAAAGCACGGGCTGATGGGAAGTAATGCAGGAGAGGCTCTCGATCGAGAGTCAGCGAAGGATGCACATGGAGAGACAGCTAGAGTTTTCGAATCGAAGTGATCGAGATGCCGTGATTGTAGACGTGGTCGGTCAAATTGACCTGGGTACTTCACCGGCGTTGCGAAGATCACTGTTGGACTCACTGACCGGGACGGAGCGTCTCGCGATCAATCTGCAGGAAGTGAGGTACATCGACAGTTCCGGCATCGCATCTCTGCTGGAAGTTCTCCAGGAGGCTAAGAAGTCCAAGAAGCGAATCATCCTCTTTGGGGTGACCGGGTCTGTGCTGAAAGTATTGCAGCTCACGCGCTTGACCGGAGTCTTTGAGATCCGCGAAACGGAATTGCAGGCGCTCGATGCCTGAGACCAAGTCGAAAGGCTTGCGATATCCACGAAAGACGTCCCCGGAATGCCGCGGGAGCATTGCATGGAACGGATGTAACTCGCAATGAAGATTCTAACGATCCCGAGAGCGGTCGGCGCACTGACGATCAACAGCTTCGCGTATATCGGAGGCCTGGCGAGTCTCGCCGGCCAGTCTGCCTACGTCACGTTCGTGGGCCCTTTCCGGGGCCAGCGCCTCCGGCCGCAACGGGCCCTGCATCAGGCCATGGCAGTGGGGGTCGAGGCGATCCCTATCGTTTCTCTGATCACATTCTTTGTCGGCCTCATCATGGCTCTCCAGAGCGCCTATGAATTGCGGCGGCTAGGGGCGATGCAGTATGTGGCCGGTGCGGTGGCTGTCTCGATTCTTCGAGAACTTGGTCCCCTGCTTACGGCCATCGTCGTCATCGGCCGATCGGGGTCGGCTTTCGCCGCAGAGATCGGCACGAAAAAGGTGACCGAGGAAGTGGATGCCCTGAGAACCATGGCCTTCGATCCAGTCGCCTTCCTTGTCGCGCCAAAGTTTCTGGCCATGCTCGTCATGGTGCCATGCCTGACAGTCTGGGCGGACTTCATGGGCATTGTCGGGGGAAGCGTCTTCGGGGTTGTAGGTGCTGGATTCACGATCGGCTCCTATTTTCAGGCGACGCTGGATTCGATTGTCGCTCGCGATATCTATACCGGCCTTATCAAGAGTGCATTGTTCGGACTTGTCATTACCGCGGTCGGATGCAAGGAAGGGTTTTCCACAGGTGCGGGCGCCGAGGAGGTTGGACGTTCCACTACGTCTGCCGTGGTCACCTCGATCGCACTCGTGATTGTGGTGGACCTGGTGTTCACAGCCTTGTTCTATTTCATTAATCCGACTTGATTCGGTTCGGGATCGTCCGGGTTAAAAGCTGCCACGTGGGAGGGCTCAGGATGAAGGATACCGGCGCGGGTGAGGCGGCAATTTCGGTGGTGAACCTGCGCGTGAGTTATGGCGAGCGCGAGATCCTCCACGGGATTACGTTCGACATCCGGCGAGGAGAAACCATGGTGATCCTGGGCGGGTCGGGCTCGGGGAAGAGCACTCTGCTGCGGACCCTGGTGGGACTCGAAAAACCCAGTTCTGGAGAGGTCTGGATCGGTGGAGTGAATACCGCCAATATCTCCGACCGCGAAATGAACGCGATCCGAAAAAGGATGGGGATGTCGTTTCAGGGCTCGGCACTGTTCGGCTCGCTGACCGTGGGCGAGAACGTTGCGCTGCCACTGCACGAGCATACTGACCTCGAAGATTCGACGATCGAAATCATGGTGCGCATCAAGCTCGGACAGGTGGGTCTGAGCGCTTTTGAAGACTTCATGCCATCGGAGCTCAGCGGCGGAATGAAAAAGCGTGCCGCGGTGGCACGTGCGCTGGCCATGGACCCCGAGATTCTGTTCTTCGATGAGCCGTCAGCAGGGCTGGATCCGATCATTGCTGCAGGACTTGACGAACTGATTTTGAACCTCAAGAAGGCATATGCACTGACGATGGTGGTCGTGACCCACGAACTTGCCAGTGCATTTCTGATCGCTGATCGGATGGTGTATGTCGACCGGGGCCATATTGTGGCGCTGGGAACCAAGGAAGAGTTTCAGGCGAGCACGCATCCACGCGTGCGTCAATTCCTGGACCGGGTTCCAGAACCAGAAGTTACCGAAGAACTCGATTATCTGCAGATGCTCACCGGTGACCGCAAGACTAAGAAGAATTGAGATGGTGGAGCCACTGAGAATGGGGAGTTTATGAAGAGTAAGCGTGAGGAAGCCCTAGTGGGCCTCTTCGTCTGTATTGCAGCGGCACTGCTGATTGGGACGGTGTTGGCCGTGGCTGGGACTTTTTCCTCGGGCGGCACTCCGTACCACACGTATTTCAAGTCTGCGGGGGGTCTATTACCCGGTGCGATGGTGCGATACGCCGGAATGAATGCAGGCAAGGTCAAAACCGTCCGCATCGATCCGGGGGACTCGACTCGAATTGAGATCGACTTCACCGTGAAACGCGATATTCCCGTAAAGACGGACAGCATCGCGAAAATCTCCGCTCTCGGGGCTCTCTCGGATAACTACGTTGAACTCGGAAGCGGGACAAAGGGCGCTCCACTTGCTACTCCAGGGAGCGAATTGAAGTCTACCGAGACGCTCACGATAGCGGACCTCGGCGATATGATCGGGAACCTGGAGCCAATCGCGAACCAGGTTCTGCAGAACCTGAACCAGCGCCTGGTGGAATTGCAGGTCACGACCAGCCGGGTCAACGATCTGCTGAACGACAAGAACCGTGCGGACGTGAACGCCAGCCTGGGGAACCTGAATGCGATGCTCGCAGACAGCCGGCCGAAGGTCTCGGCAAGCCTGACAAATGTGCAGAATGCAACTGCCCAACTCCAGCCGCTGCTGGATAACCTCAAAACGACGATGAATCAAGCCAATGGTGTCCTGTCGCACGTGGATTCACTTGTGGTTGAGAATCACGAAGATATCCGCACCATCGTTGTGGAATTGAAACAGACGCTTACGACGGCCTCTGCGCTCATGGACCAGCTCAAGAACACAACCAACAACAACGTCGACAATATCGACCAGACCTTGGTCAATATCCGCGTGACTACGGAGAACGTGCGACAGCTGACGGATTCGTTGAAGTCCAACCCGTCCCTGCTTATCCGTGGAGAATTTGTGAAGGATCGCAAACCGGGAGAGACAGTGAAGTGAGCTCTCGCGCCGGGGATGGGAAAGACGGCTTCGATCGTGTTGATTGCGGTAGCGAATTCGATAGGAACCCTTGAGACAGGCTCGAGGATACACGAGAGGAAATGTGCCATGAATCGAACGAACGGGTCAATTCTTTTATCGCTGCTCGCATTGATCCTCAGCGGGTGCGGCCACCCCAAGGCCATCCGATATTACACGGTTCAATCCGCAACAGCCCCGGCGGTTCTGTCGACCAATGCGCAATCGGTGTCCCTGCTGGTTGGGAGCATCAACGGTCCTGAGATATTTCGGGGATCGCCGATTGCGTATCGCATCGGGGCCAATGAAATTGGCACCTACCAGTTCAGCCAATGGGTGGAGCCGCCAGTGATGATGGTGCAGAGCAGCTTGATTCGCGTGCTGAGAGCCTCAGGGAATTACCAGTCCGTGATGAGCCTTGGGAGCGCGGTGGATGGGCAGTTCCTGGTTCGAGGGCGGCTGTACGACTTCGAGGAGGTGGACGGTGGAAGTATTGCCGGTCTCGTATCGATGGAGTTTGAGCTAGTCGACCGGAAAACCGGCAAAGTCGTATGGTCGCATTTCTATTCCCAGTCAGAGCCGGTCCAAGGCAAGGAGATCTCGGCCATCGTCACTGCGCTCGATGTGAATCTCGACCGCGGCCTGAAGGAGACTGCCGCGGGGCTCAATCAGTATTTCGCGGCGAACTCGGGCGGAAAGTCGTGAATGGACTTGAAGTCGTGTTTCCGATGAGGAGTGGGTTCGTAAACGTCGGGAGCCGGTCGATGGAGAATAGTCCAGCCTGGGAAATACGCGTTCCGCCGGAGAATTGCCTGTCCGCGTGAGCGATGATCTCTAAGCGTGCTTTGACGCACACGCCTCACGATTCGAAGAGTCAATCGAATATCCGCAGTTGGCGACCAACGAGGTTGGACGGGTGCAGTGCCCATCTCGTTAGAATGGGTGGAGATTTTTTGGTCGTGACAGCTCGTGCTCCCTGAGCTCGAGGAGGATATGACTCGAGAACCCACCGGCATCGATTCGCTCCTGAGGCACGTTCTGTTGTTGCTCGCTCTATTCGGCTGGGTGCGTCTTCGCTCGGTCGCATCGCAGAGCGCATCCGGATCCTGGCCGATGGTGAACCTCGATTCCGGAGCCAGGCGCTATTCCCCGCTGAACCAAATTACGCCTGCAAATGTCGGCCATCTGAAGGTCGCATGGATTTATCACATGAAGCCCGCGCCGGCTGCAGGCAACGAGCCAGATAATGCGTGGCGCCCCTCTGAAGATCAGCCGCTGGTGGTCGGAAACACCATGTTCGTGGTAACGCCCTACAGCCGCGTGGTGGCTTTAGATCCGGCCACCGGCAGAGAAAAATGGGTTTTCGTTATTCCAGGATCCGATCAGGCATCGCTGCGCGGGGCCGCATATTGGCCAGGAGACACATCCACCGGCCCGGCCCTGTTCTTCGGAACCAATCATGGTTTTCTTTATTCGATCAGTGCGGCAAGCGGAAAGGTCAACGCCGCTTTTGGCAATAACGGTGCGGTCAGTCTCCGTACCCCGGAAGTCATGAGCACGGGCATGGAGAAGCTCTACATTCTGCCTTCGCCGCCGGTGATTTACAAAAATCTCGTCATCACCGGCGCAGGAACCGGAGAAGGGCGCGGAGGCACGGGGGGCGGACTTGGCCCAGCGGGAGATACGCGCGCTTGGGACATACACAGCGGAAAGCTAATATGGACGTTCCACTCGGTGCCGCGCCCGGGAGAAGCAGGCCACGACACCTGGGGAGGCAACAGCTGGGAGCGGCGTTCCGGAGTAAACGTCTGGGGTTACATGACCGTCGATGAGGAGCGGGGCATCGTCTACATGCCGTTTGGAGCTCCGAACTACGATCGCGTCGGAACCGATCGACCCGGCGACAATCTCTTCGGAACGTCCATCGTGGCCGCCGAGGCTGCCACCGGAAAACTGCTCTGGTATTTCCAAGTGGTGCACCACGATATCTGGGACTACGACACCGAAGCACCCCCCACCCTCGTCGATATTCATCGCGATGGAGTGACGATTCCCGCCGTCGTCATCGTCAATAAAACCGGGCTCATGTTCGTACTCGATCGAGTCACTGGAAAGCCGCTGTTCCCCGTCGTCGAAAAGCCCGTGCCGCCCAGTGATGTTCCCGGCGAGCATGCTTCCCCAACCCAGCCTTTTCCGGTAACTCCCGAGCCGCTGGCCCAGACGAGCGTGCAGTTGTACCAGGACCTGCCGGAGCACGCCGCATGGTGCAAGGCCTATGTGGACGATAACCACATGCTGCTGGGGCAAGAGCCTTACACTCCTCCCGCATTCAATCGCTATTCGGTTAACCTGCCCGGAACACACGGCGGCGTGAATTACGCTGGCGGGGCCTTCGACCCCACGCTCGGCCTCTTTGTAGTAAATGTGAACAACCTGGGCCAGCCGATGCGCATTGTGCGCGACGAGGCCGGAGGCTACACCAATTCGGGTCCCTTTGCGGGAACGGTGCGCTTCTGGAATGCGGAGAAACACCTGCCATGCAACGAACCGCCCTGGGGAGAACTGGTGGCGATCGACGTGAATAGCGGCAAGATCGCCTGGCGGTCGGTCCTGGGTGTAACCGACAACCTTCCCGAAGGAAAGCAACACACCGGCCGTCCCGGCTTAGGCGGCCCTATCGTTACCGGCGGCGGCCTGACATTTATCGGCGCTGCGGACGACGGTCGCGTCCGGGCATTCGACACCAAGACAGGACAGGAAGTCTGGACCTTCCATCTACCCGCATCCGCCGAAGCAATTCCGATCACCTACACCGACGAAAATGGGAAGCAGTATGTCGCAATTGTCTCAACGGGCGGAGGCCTGCTGCGCGCACCGCTGCTCAGCGATGAGCTGATTGCATTCACAGTCGATGACGGTGCGGGTGGAGGGCCCAACGTGGTTCAGGCAAGCCCGAATCCCACGGGATCTCAGACGTTGGCCTCGCCACCGGGGTTCACTCGGACAATTCAGAATCAGGATCCGAAGCTGAGGGCGAAACTCGGCCGCGACGCCGCCTTGCTGCCTCCGGGACCAGGTCGCGATATCACCATTCGCGCCTGCACCACCTGCCACGGCCTCGACATTGTGACCAATCAACACCTCAGTCCGCAGGAATGGACCAACGTGGTGCAGACCATGTCGGCAAAAGGTGCTGCCGCCACTCCCGCCGAGCTGAATACGATTCAGTCTTATCTTGCCAACACATTTCCGCGAGCAGGCGGCCCACATAAGATGTGAGGTTTCGGCCTGCGAATTGATTCCGGCAAACTATTGCACGCATTGCTATTTTGGGCACTGGAGCGGTGCGCCCAAGCGCCGCGAAGAGCCCCGAAACCCGCTGGGGATTGGACCGATAGCCCAAACGTGGTAAGGACAAGAATCCAAAGTAACTGTTATAGTCCTTACTATAATCCCCGAGGTAACCCATGGATCCAACTGTAGACCTGGCGGGCTCGTACAACTACGGCCTTGTCGCGGTTTCTGTTCTCATAGCAATCCTTGCCGCATACGCGGCACTTGAACTGGCTGGCCGGGTTACTGCGACACGGGGGTTCGTACGGTCTGTATGGCTTTATGGCGGCGCATTGGCACTTGGCCTTGGCATCTGGTGCATGCATTACGTCGGGATGGAAGCCTTTCGCCTTCCTGTCCAGGTTCTCTACGATTGGCCTACCGTTTTCCTTTCGATGGTCGCTGCGGTTGTGGCTTCTGCAATTGCTCTTTTCGTCGTCAGCCGCAAGACGATGGGTCTCGTCCGGGCCGGTCTAGCCAGTCTGTTCATGGGTTCGGGAATCGCCGCCATGCACTACACCGGTATGGAAGCCATGCGGCTTCCTGCCATGTGTCATTACAACCTTCGCATCGTTGCACTTTCCATTGTGCTGGCCGTCGTTATCTCTTTCGTGGCCTTAGTTCTCACATATTCCATCCGCGAACAATCCACATTCTTCGGCTGGCGAAAGACTTCATCCGCGGTAGTGATGGGGCTGGCCATACCAGTGATGCACTACGTGGGAATGGCGGCTGTTACCTTCAGGCCGATGCCGCTCGATCAGGCAAGTCTTGCGCATGCAATCGGCATTTCTTCCCTCGGGCTTGCGGGCATTGGTGCTGTAACCACGTTCGTTCTTGGGTTCGCCTGTCTCTCCGCAGTTCTGGATCGCAAGCTCTCGCTGCACACCATGGAACTGGCGCTGGCGGAGCAACGCTACCACGTCGAACTCGAGCGTCAACGCGCGAAGACTGCTGAGCTTAGCAACAAAGCGAAGAGCGAATTCCTGGCCAATATGAGCCATGAGATCCGCACACCCCTCAACGGCATTATCGGCATGACGGACCTCGCGCTCGAATCCGAGCTCACCCGCGAGCAGCGCGATTACCTGGAGACCGTGAAGCTCTCGGCAGATGCTCTGCTCGATGTCATCAACGACATTCTCGATTTCTCCAAGATCGAGGCGGGGAAAGTCGACCTCGAGCAAGTGGATTTTGACCTCTGCTCGTGTATTGAGGATGCGCTCAAGACGGTAGCGCTCCGGGCAGACGAGAAGGGGCTGGAGCTGCTATGCGAGATTTCACCTGAGGTTCCAGCATTTGTAACCGGCGACTCCGGAAGGCTGCGCCAGATCATTCTGAACCTGGTCGGCAACGCTGTGAAATTCACGGAGCAAGGTGAAGTGGCGCTCAAGGTTCAGGTCGATCTTCTCGAGGAAGAACATTCCGTGCTCCACTTCATTGTGAGCGACACGGGGATTGGGATTCCCTCGGACAAACTGGAGACCATCTTCGAGTCCTTCAGCCAGGCGGACACTTCAACGACACGCGAGTTCGGTGGAACCGGCCTGGGCCTCACGATTTCGCGATGCCTGGTTCAGATGATGGAGGGTCGAATCTGGGTGGAGAGCCTTCTGGGCAGGGGATCCTCCTTCCATTTCACTGCCCGCTTCGCAGAATCGCCCACTTCGGCGGCCGCCAGACCGGTCACGATCGCGCCTTCGATTCTGGCTGGCGCCAAGGTGCTGATAGTCGATGATAACCGCACCAATCGCCGCATTCTGGAGGGCATCCTCACTCATTGGGGCATGGTTCCAGTTGTCGCCGGCGACGGTGAACAGGCTCTTGCGCTCTATCAGGCTGCGACCGAACAGAGCCAGCCCTTCAATCTCATACTCACGGATATGCACATGCCGAAGATGGACGGGTTTGGGCTCGTAGAGCGGCTCAAAGGGGACTTGGCCCCGTGCAATTCCACGATTATGATGCTTTCCTCAGGCGGCCAGCGCGGCGATGCACAACGATGCCATGCGCTGGGCATCGCGGCGTATCTCCTCAAACCAGTCCGCCAGTCCGAACTCCGCGAGGCTATGATTCGCGTTCTTTCCTCACGCCAATTGAAGGAGTCGACTCCGATGATCACTCGCTCTTCTCTGCGCGAAGGCGCCGTTGGCAAGAAGACTCTCAAGATCCTCCTGGCCGAAGATAACCTCGTGAACCAGAAGCTGGCCAGCCGCTTGCTGGAAAAGCGCAACCACAGTGTCGCAGTTGTTCTGAATGGCAGGGAAGCCCTCGCGGCCCTGGAGAAGAACCACTTTGACCTCGTGCTGATGGATATGCAGATGCCCGAGATGGACGGTTTTGAAGCGACAAGAATTCTTCGAGAGCGGGAGAAGTCCACCGGCAGGCATCAGCCTGTGATTGCCATGACAGCACTCGCCATGAATGGCGACCGAGAGCGTTGCATGGCCGTGGGCATGGACGGGTACTTATCCAAACCCATCCGTCCGCAGGAACTAGACGAAGTGCTTGACTCACTAGTCGTACCAAAAGAAAACCTCTCTACAGAGACAGATACCATTCCGGCCGCCAACGACTCGGTGGACGTGGTTCAACTTCTCGATCGCCTCGACGACGACCGCGCGCTCCTGGCTGAACTTCTCGAGATCTTTCGCCGCGAGTGCCCGGATCTCCTGCAAGCTGCACAAGGATCGATCGATGCACAGAGGCCGGCAGACCTTGAGCGCGCGGGCCACACGCTCAAGGGCGCGCTTGGTAATCTTTCAGCCACAAATGCTTCGGCCCTTGCCGGGGAATTGGAAAGGATCGGACATTCCACCGATTTAACCGAGGCGCAAACCGTGCTCGATCGGCTTGTTCCCGAACTCGGCAGTGTGATTCACTCACTGGAGTCGCTCTGCCCGGTAGTTGCACAATGAAGATTCTAGTTGCAGATGATGATTCGGTTTCCCGACATCTCATGCAGCGTACGCTGCAGAAATTCGGCTATGAAGTTGTTCTTGCGGAAAATGGGCGCGTGGCCGCCGAGATTCTTTCTCGAAGTAATGGACCCCGGCTTGCCTTGGTCGACTGGATGATGCCGGAACTTGACGGTCCTGAGCTTTGCAGAAAGGTGCGCCGTTTCCATCAAGAGGGCGAATATATCTACATAGTTCTGCTCACCTCCAAGCAAAGCAGCGAGGATATTGTTGCCGGCCTGGAGGCCGGAGCGGATGACTATATTACAAAGCCGTGTCAACCAGCGGAATTGAGGGCGCGTCTCCACACCGGTTGTCGCATTCTTTCGCTGGAAGAGAAGTTGATTCAGGCGCGGGAAGAAATGCGCTACAAGGCCACCCACGATGCCCTCACTGCAATTTGGAATCGCGCATCGATTCTCTCGTTGATGCACAGCGAACTCGAGCGTTCTGTTCGCGAAAACAAATCGACGTCGGTCCTTCTGTGCGACATAGACCATTTCAAGCAAGTCAATGACAACCACGGCCATCTGGTTGGAGACGTCGTCCTGCAAGAGGTTGCCAATCGGCTCAAATCGATTGTCCGTTCGTACGACGCCGTGGGTCGTTATGGCGGCGAGGAGTTTCTGATCGTGCTGTGCCATTGCGACGATTGCGTTCTCGAATCGCGCGCTGAAGAGATTCGCGCAGTGATTGCGGCGACCCCCGTTGTGGCTGGTTCAGAGGTGCTGTCTATCTCGGTCAGCGTGGGCGGCGTCACTTGCCCAAAATGGAGCCCGGGGCTCCCACTCGAGCGCATATTGTCCCAAGCAGATGTCGCTCTCTACCGCGCCAAGTCTGAAGGCCGCAACCGGATAGCGGTTCTTGATATGTTGTCGACCGCATGACGCGGTCTGTTCTCTAGTTTCTCCAGATAGGCAGGGGCTCAGCTGCCGCAGAGCGAAGAGTCTCCAGCAGTTCATGCGAGGGGCTATAGCGGCAAACGGGGTCGATCGCTTTGGCATCTCCGGTAATGAGATAGGCCTGGCAGCGGCACCCGCCAAAATCAATTTCCTTGCGGGGGCATTGCAGGCAGGTGTCCGGCATCCACGCATCACCGCGGAAGCGTTGAAACGCGCCCGATTCCCGCCAAAGCCATCCCAAGTCATGCTCGTGCACGTTGTCAAACTCAATATTTGGAATGACCGCTGCCGCATGGCAGGGCAACACACGTCCTGCGGGGTCGACCAACATCATCTGGCGTCCCCACCCACCGACACACGCCTTGGGAAAGTTCCCAAAGTAATCCGGAAACACGCTATCGAGCTGGATCTTTCCCCGCAATCGCTCCTTTGCGTTGGCCACGATTTCCAATGAGCTGTGTACCTGCTTTTCGGTTGGCATCAGCAGTGAACGGTTTTTCAATGCCCAACCGTAATACTGAACATGGGCAATTTCCAGCCGGTCTGGGCCTAATTCTTCGGCCATTGCAATAAATTGCTCCAGCCGGTCAAGGTTCATCCGATGCACGACCAGGTTCACTGTGAACGCTAAAGGAAATTTCCGGATCACAGGAGCGAGCGCCAGCTTGATTGCGTGAGCCTTGGTGCCTGCGATGTGATTTGCCGATGCTTCGTCGAGATCCTGAAAACTCAGTTGCAGATGCTCGAGCCCCGCCTCCACCAGTTCTGCCAGACGCTCCCCGGTCAAACCGACCCCTGAGGTAATCATGTTCACATAGAGTCCGGCCTTACGCCCCGAAGCGATCAACTCGGGCAAGTCTTTGCGAACCAACGGTTCCCCACCAGTCAAACTCAGCT
>Ga0207028_1065_pt1 | contig 25297 bp, 25 predicted proteins | sample Alteio_BWMinCont_41_FD_153287 | JGI IMG/M metagenome (GOLD analysis project Ga0207028, IMG submission 153287) | Enriched cells from forest soil in Barre Woods Harvard Forest LTER site, Petersham, Massachusetts, United States -... | ecosystem: Environmental > Terrestrial > Soil > Temperate forest >... | reverse complement strand
ATATCTAATCTCTATGAGCTCGGTCATTTTCAAAAAATCATTACTCAAACCATAGAACTATTAGGGCAAGCTGGAGAAGTTTATACAGTTTTTCAATTTAAGGAACAATTGTCTTTACTATTAAAACAAATTGATTCTTTCATTCATGAATCATCCATTCCTATTGAAGAAATTACCAACATAAATACTTATGAGTATCATAAAGCAATTCTAAGGTTACAAGAATCATCTTTTATTGAAAAATGGCTAACCTCTAAACGAGAAAAATTAAATATCTTCATAAAAAATCAAGATATTTTAAACCAATACCCATCTACCGTTACTGAGCTTTCAAAAACCACCCAAATCTTGAAGAAGCAAGCAAATCATATTCTTACGCATTTAAATGATCCTAAAAAAAGAGGAGCTGATTTAGCAGCACTTACTGGAAAAGCTCAAGAATTAAATACTTTGATGGATTCGATGCACCATCCATCATTCTTTAAATCAAAAAAAGACCTGCCTATCGCCAACGTTTATCAAAATCTCAACTATTTTTATGAAACACCAAGATTTCTAATGCCCGCAAAGCAGCTACAAATATCAGCTTTTCCAGATCAAGGTCATCACACAGAATATCTTAAATTCATTGCATTCATTCCTCTTGGATTCGTTGTCCTTTATCTCATATATCGAGCTCTTAATAAGTCGAAAACTAAAGTAGATACTTTAAGCAATAAACACAAGTCATGTTGATAATTGACGAAGCTTTTTTAATTTTCCTCGTTTCGTTTTACTATCTAACCGTTTTTGAATAGATTGTTTGGATGGCTTTGTTTGCTTACGTTTCTTAGGAATAATATTGGCTTTTTTAATGAATCTTACCAAGCGCTGTATGGCATCTGCTCTATTTTGCTCCTGACTGCGATAACGTTGAGCCTTGATAACAATCACTCCATCCGATGTAACACGATAATCATGGATGTTAAGCAAATTTATTTTAAAGTTGTCTGGCAACGATGATTGTTTGATATCAAATCGAAGATGTATGGCCGTCGAGACTTTATTGACATGTTGTCCACCAGATCCTTGTGCACGAATGGCAGTTAGCTCAATTTCCGAATCTTGAATCCATACATTTTTCGTAATCTGTAACATCATTATTTTGAGGCTCGTTTATAGTGCGGATTTAAGTGTATTGTTCGTACTTCTCCGTGGACTTCTTCTGTTTGTATGACAGCATCTCGTGTTAGTCCATCAACAAGAAGTTCTTCTTCACCAAATTTATCAACGCCAAGGGTTTTTTTTACATCGATCACTTTTCCGCATTTACTTAAGTCTATGGTATCAATGCAACCGTAAGAACCTGCAAAGATACGAGCAATCTCTGAATTCATTGTCATAGATGTACCAGGACCCTTGTTTTCATAAACATGATTTTCTACATTTTCCCAAGTAATTTTTGTTTGGGTTTTTCCATTTGCTGAATCATAGCCAATTTGATGTCTTTCTCTTCTAGCATAACCTCGATAAGCTTTTTCTCCATTTTTAAACTCTTTAGCTACCACATCTGGAGCAGTATTATGAAATGCTCTTTTTAACAACATGTCTGCGTATGGTTTAAAAAACCTTGAAGTAAGCAATGATAACACCTCATTTTGATATAAATGTACCAATTATCCCCTTTTCTTCTAGTTGGAATTCGGATGTCCATAGAGCGTTATTATGCCTTGCAGCAACGTCATAATGCAACTACGCAAACGATGCTTGAATAAAACTAACTATTTAGATAATATGTTCCCCTGACAAACAACAAATATCAAGTAGGCGTGCATTTTATTTTAGGTTTGGAGCGCCGATTCAAATACGAAGTGCAACACCCCGTTTTTCACATGATTTACTAAATACTTCAAATGGTGTTCTGTAACCTAAACATTTGCGCGGTCTATTATTTAATTTTTTTGCAACATTCTGTAATTCTTCGTCAGTAATACTATCAAAGGCAATTCGGACTTGAGTACCCAGAAAAAACATTCTGTTTTGGAATCCTGATTGTTTATCAATGGGGATTCTTACCTAGATTCTGCAATTAAAATTTTATCACAAAGCACAGTAAAATTTTACTACTTATGGTCAGGATATAAGGTATTGGCTTTTTTAAAATTCATTATCAGACATATGCCATCGAGTGAGCAGGATATAAAATTTGAAATCAACTATTTCAATCAAATTGCTTATGGATATATGATCTCAAATTAAAAATAAATAGGAATATAAAATGGATCCAAAAAATAAACCACCCAATCATCCAGGTGAAATATTATACAATGACTTCTTAGAGCCACTTGAATTATCACAAAAACAATTTGCCGAACATTTAGGGTGGACATATCCCCGCCTCAACGAAATCATTAACATGCGCAGAGGTGTAACCGCAGACTCTGCTTTAGCATTTGCTGAAGCATTTGGAATGGAGCCAGAATTCTGGCTTAACCTACAAATCCAATGGGACATTTGGCATGCTAGGCAAACACATATTCGAGTAAAACTCATCGTCCAAGACAAAAAGGGTAAATAAAAATCGTGCCTCGAATACCGATATATGGTATAAATTTGTCGACTTATTTTCGATGGATTAAGAGGCGGCTAAAATGTCAAAAATGATTACTCAAACTGAAAATAAAAATACCATATATCGCAATTTACCAGCAAAAACGCTACTAAATATGGCCATTGAGCGTAAAGAAGGAATTCTGTCTAAAAATGGCGCACTGTCTGTTAAAACAGGTTTTCGTACTGGACGTTCGCCTCAAGATCGATTTATCGTTCTGAACGATGTGACTGAAAATGACGTAGCATGGGGTACAATAAACCAGCCCATTTCAACGGATTGTTTTAAAAAATTATGGAAACGTGCAGAAGATTATTTAAAAACGACGACACATTTTATTTCTACTTTGGCTGTTGGTGCTGATAAACGTTATCAAATCCCTGTTGAGGTCGTCACTGATCTAGCTTGGCATCAACTTTTTTGTTATAACTTGTTTATTCGAACATTCATTTCAAATATCCTTGCAAAAAAATGGACCCTTCTTAACGTTTCTCAACTTAAAACTGATCCTAAAAGCGATGGCGTTAATAGTGATGCTGCATTAATCATTGATTTTAAAACTCAACGAATTTTACTTTGCGGCTTACTTTATGCAGGCGAAATGAAGCCAATTACAATCGATATGCTAACAAATTAATTGAAGCATTTATTATGAATTTCAAGAAATTTAATGTTTCTTCTGAAATTGGAAAAGCAGGTCCTTATTTAATGGATAAAAAATGATAGCGATAGTTGAAGCTTATCGGGCCGGATTATTTAAAGCAAAGAATTGGTTTCCAAATTTAATCGCAGGTCTCATTGTTGGGGTTGTCGCATTACCTTTAGCCATGGCATTTGCGATTGCATCTGGAGTGCCTCCTGAGCAGGGCCTATATACGGCTATTGTATCTGGCCTCGTTGTAGGCATATTGGGTGGCAGTCGAGTACAAATTGCAGGACCGACTGGAGCTTTTATTGTTATTCTTGCAGGGATCACTGCTCAATATGGGGTGGAAGGTTTACAAGTTGCAACCTTGCTTGCGGGTTTTATTTTACTATTTATGGGTATCATAAAATTAGGTAATGTCATCAAATTTATCCCAGACCCTGTGATTGTTGGATTTACGAGCGGAATTGGTGTTATTATTTTTGTCAGCGAATGGAAGGATTTTTATGGTTTATCACTACATATACCATTAAATGCGAAATTCCATGTAAAATTATTCGAGTTAATGGAGACCTTACCTCATTTTGATTTAGCAACGACGAGTTTAGCTTTCTTAACATTGTTTTTAGTATGGATAACGCCAAAAATTTTAAGACGAATTCCTGGCCCTTTAGTTGCAATGATCATTGCAACAGTTCTGCAATCAATATTTCAATTTAAAACGGTTGCAACGATTGGCAGCACTTTTGGAGGCATTTCATCTGTATTGCCTCAATTTCATTTACCTTCCATCGATTTGAATCAAACTTTAAATTTAATAGGTCCCGCTTTTATTATTGCTCTTTTAGGCGCAATAGAATCATTGCTATCCGCTACGGCCGCAGATGGAATGGCGAAGATCCGACATCATTCCAATCAAGAGCTTATTGGACAAGGATTAGCAAATATTCTTTCACCTCTCTTTGGAGGCTTTGCAGCAACTGGAGCGATTGCTCGAACCGCTACGAATGTCCGAAATGGTGGTAATAGTCCAATCGCAGCAATTGTACATTCCATTTTCTTACTGTTAGTCATTTTAGTTCTATCTCCATTAGCAAAAAATATTCCACTATGTGCATTAGCAGCTATTCTTTTTGTAGTTGCTTATAACATGAGCGATATACCTCATTTTATCTATATGATAAAACATGCGCCGCGCTCTGACATTTTGATATTATTTGTTACGTTTTTTTTGACGATATTTACAAACTTAGTAGTCGCAGTAAATATAGGCGTCATTCTAGCTATGTTACTTTTTATTCGTCGTATGAGTCAATCCGTCTCGATCGAGCAACAACATCATGAAGCACTTGATGACGAACTTAGAGATCATGGTTTAACTTTCCCAGAAGATGTTGTGATTTATTCTATACAAGGACCTTTCTTTTTTGGGGTAGCTGAAAAAATTGAACATGCATTTGACATAACTCACACGGATCCTAAAATTATTATTTTTCGTTTAAAAGATGTCCCATTTATGGATATGACTGGACTACAAACATTTCTTGAAGTTATTGAAGAATTTCACAAAAGAAATATTCTGGTTTATCTTTGTGAGGCAAACGTTAAAGTTAATAAAAAGTTAACCAAAATGGGAGTTCAACATTGGATTGGAAGAAAACATATATTTGATACGCTTTCTGAAACAATCCAGAATTTACAAATTTAGAAAAATGAGGATAAACTTATGCATGATTTACCTATATGAAACTAAAATCTGAATTTGTTAAAAAAATTGTGTTTGTTTCCTAACCTAATATTTTCTGCTCATTCTGCTATATTCAAAATTTTGAACGGTTTTCGCCTTTTCAACAATTATAAAGAGTAAAGATGTCGCAATGCCGATTCAATATCTCGATGCTTAAATTTAAACTTTAATTCTAATAATCGTTTAGGATGAACATGTTGGCCTTCAAGTAATAACTCGTGAGCCATATCTCCAAATATAAATTTTAACATAAAAGATGGTGTCCATATAAAGCTAGGCTTATTCGGAAACAAGACAATACAAAACCACCTCATTGTAAAAGTTATGGTATCATATTTGACATTGTCATAGTTAATTATTCAAGGATGAGTTATGAAGAACTCCATACTCACTTTATTCAGCGCTATATTGCTGACTAGTCTTTGCCTATCAACCGCAGATGCCTGCACCAGAGCGTTATATCATGGCTCAGAGAATACCATTATCACCGGACGTTCAATGGATTGGAATGATTTTAATGATCCAAACATTTGGGTGTTTCCTCGCGGCATCAAGCGGTCAAGTCAAGCAGGTTCTAACTCAGCTGAGTGGGTATCAAAATATGGCTCTGTCGTGACCAGCATGTATGAACTTGCAAGTGTAGATGGTATGAATGAAAAAGGTCTTGTCATGAATTTGCTATATCTTGCTGAATCCGATTATGGAAAACCTTCATCCGAGAATCCTTCGATATCAATCAGCTTGTGGGGTCAATATGCGCTGGACAATTTTGCGACAGCAGCTGAAGCAGTGGATGCCTTGCAAGCCAAACCGTTCTTTATTCAATCATTCAATCTTCCTAATGGCAGACCCGCAACCGCTCATTTGTCGTTATCAGATAGTTCCGGCGATTCTGCGATTTTTGAATATATAGATGGCAAACAAGTCATTCATCATGGTCCACAATACTCAGTCATGACTAATTCACCTATTTATTCAAAACAGTTAGCACTCAATGAATACTGGCAATCCATTGGTGGTACCGTTTTTTTGCCGGGTACATCTCGCGCCGCAGATCGTTTTGCCCGTACGCAATTTTTCATTGACGTCATTCCTAAAAAATCTAATAAGAACATTATAAAAAGTGTCCCAGGTCAAACATATTTAAATCAAGCAATTGCCAGCGTACTGTCCGTCATACGAGCAGTATCAGTACCCATTGGTATTAACACACCTAATGAGCCGAACATAGCTACAACCTTGTGGCGCACTATTTCCGATCAAAAAAATCGGGTATATTATTTTGATTCTGCAACTACACCGAATGTGTTTTGGATATCTTTTGATAAACTGAATTTTAAAGAAGGAGCTCCAATCCTAAAGCTCGCGATGGATAATGGACAAATTTATGCAGGCGAAGTTTCCAAAGAGCTGAAAGCAGCAAAGCCATTAAATTTTAAATAAAAAATAGTATGAGATAAATTAACCTTTCTATAATGACAGGATGGACTAAACTTCCCCATTACTGGCCCACTGAAGCTACGCCCGATGGGCCGCCAAGTGTGTAATTATTTTTCAACGAATCTTCCGAGTCATCGTTTTTTCAGAATCGTATAATTGTTCTTTTTCTTGATTTAATAGTCTTATTAAATCATTATAAATGGATACACTGGAAAAGCATATGAACAATCACTATTCATTTTACGATATGGAACTGCTGTGGTCTAATGAATATCGCGGCTGGGGAAATAAAACATTCCTTACTGATTTCATCTCTCCTATGTGTCAATTTATTTATCGTAACAATTGTAACAGTGATTTACTTGATCTAGGCTGTGGAGATGGAAATAAATCCTTAATTTTTACTAAGCTTGGCTTTAACGTCACAGGCATAGATTCAAGTGAAGAAAGGATTAAAGAAGCGCGCATGAATAATCGAGGAAGCCACTTTATTTGTCAAAAGATAGATGGCGTATTACCTTTTTCTGATAACAGTTTTGATGTCGTTTTCTCTTGTGGATTTTTTCAATATATTACTCATGAACCTATTCTCAAAGAAATTCGTCGGGTTTTAAAACCAGAAGGTCATTTTATTTTTATTGAAAATTTGAAATATAACCCTATTACTTATATCGGTAGACTATTGCTTAAACTAATTAAATTTCCTTATCAATCTTATCCATGGAACCATTTTACTGTGAAAAAAATAACTGCTGTTCAAAAATCTTTTCACGATTCAAATATTTACTTTGCTAACTTATTTACTCCACTAACGCAATTTTTTCTTTTTAAAAAACTATATCCATTCTTTCGTGTAATTGATAAAATTTTTTTACCATTATTTATAAAATTAAGCTGGCTTGTGATGGTAACTGGAAAAAATAATAAGTAATTAATTGGACTACTCAATGAGAATTTGGATAATTAATCATTACGCACTTCCGTATGACAATGCCGGAGGGACGCGGCATGCAAATTTTGCCAAACAACTGATTAAATATGGCCATGAAATCACAATTTTTGCCGCTAATTATAACCATTTTGCGCATTCATATATTCAAACAAATACAGTTTTAGGTGAGATTGACTCTCGTTATCAAATACCATTTATGTGGATTCCTACAGGATCTTATCGTGGTAACACGCTGGCAAGACTTTGGAATATGTTATCATTTAGCATTCGTTTATTACAAAAAAAATATACTGCGCATCTTCCACCACCTGATGTTATTCTTGGCTCCAGTCCTCATCTTTTTGCAGCATTCAGTGCATCCATCCTCGCTAAGCGATTTAATGTTCCTTTTTTATTAGAAGTAAGAGATATTTGGCCCGATTCACTCGCCGAACATTTTTCAAAATATCATCCACTTTTTTATCTCATGAAGAAAATTGAATGTAAACTATATAAAGATGCGCATCAAATTATATCATTGCTACCAGGTATTAAAGATTATTTAATCCACCTTAGTGTAGCCGAAGAGAAAATAGTATGGATACCTAACACTATTGATCCTGATTTATATCCATCGTCTATATGCGATCAGCAATCAAAAAAATTTACTATCATGTATGCAGGGGCTCATGGCATTCTTAATGATCTAGATATTTGCCTCGACGCTGCTAAATTATTGCAAAATACAGAAATAGGAGAAAAAATCAGAATTTGTTTAATTGGTAATGGGCCTGAGAAAAAGCGATTAATTGAACGAACAATAAAGGAAAAAATTCAAATCATTCAATTTCTGGATCCGGTTCCAAAAACCAAAATTTACACTATTTTAAGCCAAGCAGATGTTTTTTTAATGCCGCTTAAACATTCTACTATCTATCGTTTTGGTATCAGCCCTAATAAATTATTTGATTATTTATTGATGTCGCGTCCCATTATTTTTGCTGTGAATACTTCTTTTAATCCAGTTGAATTAAACAATGCAGGTATAACAATACCGCCAAGTAATTCGCGTGCTTTAGCTGATGCAATTTCTCAATTATTTTCGACACCTGAGAATGTGAGAAAAATGATGGGGGAACGTGGAAAGGAATATGTTTACTCTCACCATCATATCGAAAGAATGTGTAAAAAGTTGGAAACTATTTTGCGTGCTATTCAAAATAAGGAACTAACTGCTACTTAATCAAATATTTTCTTGTTTAGCATCAAAACGCGGCATGGTAGCATACCCTTCAGCATGTATACCTTCTTGTTTAATCACCTTATAAATTGTTAAAAATATAATTTTGAGATCCAATAAAAAAGAGATATTTTTTACATACCATACATCCAATTCAAATGATTTTTCCCAAGAAAGTGCATTTCGACCATTCACTTGAGCCCAACCTGTGATACCAGGCCGTACAGTGTGTCGTAATTTTTGTGTAGGTGAGTAATGAGCTAAATAATCCATTAATAATGGCCTTGGCCCCACTAAACTCATTTCACCTTTAATGACATTAATTAGCCCTGGCAATTCATCGAGACTCAAACGTCTTAGTAGTGTACCAAATCGAGTCAAACGAAATCCATCTTCTAACAAAACACCATTTTTATCTTTCGCATCATGCATTGTGCGAAATTTGTAAATGTAAAAAGGTTGCTCGTGTAAACCAGGACGCAATTGTTTAAAGATTGCAGGATACCCCATAAAAATGCGCACCATCAGATACAGAAAAAGCAAAAATGGCCAAATTATAAATAAAATGATTAGTGTAAAGAAAACATCAAAAAATCTTTTATAATGTTGATAACTCATATTTTTTATGCCAGAATGCATCCTAACTTATTAATTTACTTAAAATTTAATAAAAGTCAAGCTAAGAAAAATTATCCATATCAAATGGAAACCAATGAATGTTTTAGTTATTGCACCACATCCAGACGATGAAGTCATAGGATGCGGCGGAACAATCGCAAGATTGATTCAAGAAAACCACTCTGTGTTCATACTGATTTTAACAAAAGGTATGTTGCCTTTATTTACTGAAGAAATTGTTGAACGAGCTCGAATGCACTCTTTGAAAGCGCATCAATTTTTAGGAATAAAAAAAACAATATTTCTTGATTTTCCTGCAACTGCTTTAAGTAGCGTAGAACATAGTGAAGTAAATATCAAAATAAGTGAAGTGTTAAAAAAAATTAAACCAGAACTCATGTTTATACCTTTTAACACAGATATACATATGGATCATCAATATGCTTTTATTTCTGCACTCGTAGCAGCAAGACCTAACAACAGTGAGTACCCTAAAAAGATTCTTGCTTATGAAACCCTGTCATCCACTAACTGGAATGCGCCTTATTTAACACAAGGGTTTCATCCCAATATCTTTTTTGATATTAGTCATTACTTACAGATAAAATTAAATGCATTCAAAATCTATCAAGATCAAATTAAAAATTTTCCTCATGAACGATCTTTAGAGGCACTCACTGCATTAGCCACATTAAGAGGATGCACTATACATCGTCCTGCTGCTGAATCTTTCGTATTAATTAGAGAAGTCATTTAGTTAAGGATTATGTATGAAATATTTAAAAAATACTAAGGAACTAATTATAGATACTTATTTATTATATGCAAAACACAAACACAAGCCATCGCTTGCTTATTTTTGGTACCTTACAGAATCTGCGAACATCAAGAATATTATCGATTTAGAAAATTACAAGTATGGTCAAAAAAGCCCTACTTATCTATTGGATTATCGATCTAAACTAGCTTATCCATTGATCAATTCATCTGGTATAATCGTGCTACCGTATCATCCACCCCTTGGCATGCAGGTTAACCCTGAAGCCGCTTTTCAATATGCGTTAGGGCTACATGATCGATTTATAGAAACGAATCATTCTCGAGATCTTGAACAATTCTATCACTACGTTAATTATTTTTTAACAACTCAAAACACCAACGGTTTGTTTGAATATCAATTTAATTGGCTGCAAATAAGAGCGCCGTGGTCATCTGCTTTGGCTCAAGGACATGGTGCATCAATGATGTTGCGCGCCTTTAAATTGACTAACGATGAACGATACCTTTTATCTGCCAAAAAAGCACTTAAAAGTTTTTCTATTTCGACGGAAAAAGGAGGATTTTTACATTATTTTTCGCCAGGAAATTGCTATTATTTTGAAGAATATCCAAAGATGCCAACAGGAGTATTAAATGGCTTTATGTCAAGTCTAATCAGTATTTGGGAGTTACAATATTGGACAAAAGAAAATTGGATTATCGATTTATGGTATATGGGAGTTGAATCATTAGAAAAAATGTTGCCTTTTTACACTAATGGATGGTGGTCATTGTACGATCTTGATAAAAATTCTCCAATCAAAAATGTGAATACACTTAGATACCATTTATTAGAAATTGATTACTTGCAAATTCTGTCAATATTGACACATTCCCTTAAGCTAACCAGTTACCTAGAAGAGCGAAAAGAACAATCATTAAGTATGAGCAAAAAAATCAGCGCACTGGTATTAAAAGTAATACGAAAGATACTGTATCTTTAGGATGATGTTTTATCGTTGGAACTGTTCTACGCAATGCAAAGGTTTTGTTAATGCATTATTTAAAATGATGAATATAGATTTGCATTCACCAAGTTTTAGTACGCTTTCAAATAAAAATGTAAGATATTAGACCTATTGTATTAATTATGAGCATAAATGAGTCAGGCTATTTTTTTTACTGTTTTTATATGATAGGATGCCATTTAATATAAAATTCCAATTAAAAATGAGGATGGTATGCATATAAATTATTTACTTGAGTTGCGTGATCGAACGTTACTTAATAGCGGCACTTATAACGCATTTCTTAGATTCATAATTGAATATCTTGAAACAAAAATAGACCATGATCCTACAGATGTTGTTTCTTTCAATGAGTTTGAAATTTTCTTACATACATATTATTCGAGTTATCCCCTCTTATTTCTAACAGAGCCGGAAAAAATTCTTCTCCAGTATAAAGCGAATACGAACAATAGTGATTGTGATTATGAATTATTTTCTTACTATTTGTTCAGGCCAATGCCAGGAATGTTAGAAGTACCAAATATTCCCTTTGTTCCGCTTCTTGAGGTAATGGCTCCCGAAGTTCAGACTCAAGAAGCCAAAATCTTGCCAGTAAATAATCAGTGTTTACCTACTTATTTATCCAAAAGTCAGGCAGATACATGGGTAAACGAATTCAAAGCTGCTTTAGCAAGCAAAGATGACTCGCGCATCAAAGCGTCGTTAGATGTTGCTAATTTTGATTTGTGGACATATTTTATAGGCGAAGTAGCTTATTTTAAGGATAAAACGTGTAGAATCGAGATCGGAGAGAGGGTAAATCATCTCGAAATAGCATTAAATAGCAATTCTAGTATTGTTCATAAATATCTACAGGAAAATATTAAGGTATTGAAAATAGCTATAAAAAAAATAAAATATTCTGATATAAAAGATTCTAATGTTGCATGGTATCAAGTTATCCTGTTGCGGGATAGAATAACTGCTCTTGAAGCGCAGCCTGAAGAAAAACCCGCTGTTTTGCAGACAGATAATCCGATAGAAAAAACTAAAGTTCCTTTAACAAGTGAAGGAGCAGGCTTAAATACGGAAGAAAGTCAGGCGACAACACTACCCTCACGAGAACAAAAATCAGCTAATCACTCTAAAAGACCGCATGCTACGGAAAGAGGATTATTATCTTATGATCATGGATCCAAGCCCTCATCAACAAACACTAAGAAAATGAGAAAATTAGGTGCTATGGGATCATGGAACCTCAAAAAAATACAGAAAAAATCACCTTATCTTAATGAAAACAAAGCGGAACATCCTGTTACTGATCAAGTGGGTACTACACATGAAACATCTGTAACACCATCAGAGGAAAAATCTGTTGTTCCGCAGACAGATAATCCGATAGAAAAATCAGAACTTCGCTTAGTGAGCGAAACTAGCTTAAACATGAAAGCTATGCGGAAGACAACAGCAGAATCAGAAAGCCCCCCAAAAAGACGCAAGAAAGTGACATGGAAGACCCATGCATCAGAAGAAGTATTTCCGAATACTTGGCTGCAATATGTTGAATATAAAAGCTGCTTACTTGCTATTTCAAATTCAGAAAACTGGTATATTCAAGGCATTCGATTTGTTAAGGACTCACAGTTTTTTGAGTACAATAAGAAAGATCATAGCTATTACACATGGCTAACCTGGACAAATCAAAGGCATTTGTTAGTGAATATGACAGAGATGGACAATGATATGCTAAATGTCGATTTTTTATGTGGAAATGATCTGAAAAAGGTACTTCTCGAAGTTAAAATTAATTTGAACAAAAATAAAATTAGCATTAGTAAACATGAACCTCAACAACCTTGGCACGACAGTGATATTGATGATATCGCAAATGATTTTTATGATTTCTTCCCCAATGCAGAATTTATATATACACCATTTTTAACTGGAGCACCTGTCAATACAGGAAGATTGAAAAAAGATGAATTTGTCCAAGCGATCTCCTATTATAAAAATCATAATATTACCACTCGACTGCAAAAAATATTACACCCAACCATCAGCGGGCCATTCGTTTTTTGGTTGAACTGGAATAATAATGATTTGAAAGTTACGGTAGAAAATTCAGAGTTCTGTTCTTATGTATTTTCTGAAAAAAGATTATTTGAGAAATATTATCCAGAAGAAAAATTTTCCCGGCCTTTGAGTTATTATCGAATCAAAATTTTTGAAATTCAGCAAGAAAAGGAATCTGGGGTTATTGGGTTTTGGACAACAGTTGATGGATTAGTGGCTGAGCTTACTCAAGTGAATAAAGGCTTTACCATCAGTGGCGCTCAAGCATTTCCTATTATTAAACAATTTCTTCGCCTGATTCAACCAAAGGATTTTTTTCTACAAGATTTAGCTCATGTATGGGTGAATAAACCCAATGCCAATAAAAAAGATCGGCCTATACCTCTTCCGTTGCGTTTAAAATATATGCTCACGGATGAGCAGACATGGTATCAAAAAAATTTAAATGTTAACGCTGTGAATGCTGACCGTTGGGAAAGTGGATGGAATGAAAAAGTGAGTTTAACACAGTGCGCTGACACTTTTTATGCCGCAGCCAGAGATCTACGTTCACTTTCATTTTTATCATTATTACAGTATTTTAAAAAACAAAACAGATGGTTGCTGTCTGTTGCAAAAAAATATTTTTCTGATAAAGCAAGCGAACAATTGACAGCTAAAGATATATATACCGTTATTTTTAATAAAGAAAATATGGAAAAACCCGAAGGATATGCTGATTTTCAAAAACTTTATGGTTTGCTTAAATGGGGGATTTACTATAACGAGTTAGATCGTCAGGATAAATCTAAAAAAGAAATCAATATTACAAATAAAACAATGATACGTACACAAATAGAAAATTCTGGCGATGTTAATCGTCGTGTGAAATGTATTATGGCAACCCGTTTTTTTAAGGGCTCATTTAAGAAAACAGAACGGGCTGAAACAAAAAGAGATCCCATGCAAGTGCCGGATAGTAGTTGGAAACGAATGAAACCTGTTTGATTATGGAATTCAATTTTTAAGGGGGGTTGTTTCGTAACACTGAACGGTATAAGCCGGGATACGTGTTACTACCCTCCATAAGGCCTAAGGGTACGGAAGCCTAGTGAGTAGACCGGCGGAACCTCCCCGCCAGCCGCTCGCAGAACTGTGCATGAACCTCTCGATTCACACAGCTCCCATTAGGCAAGTGCTCCTATCATACCAATTTCCCAGTGCACAAAAAGCTTAGGTCTTTCTCTCACAATTCTTTCCAAAAATTGTGTCGCTTTCATTTTTCGTCTATATAAGCGTTTGTATTTTTGCTGTGCCCAAGCAGATAATGTCATATTAAAATAGCGAAATATCGGGTACAGTCCAGACGGATTAAATCGCCCATAATAATTTATCCAACCACGCAGGATTGGATTGCAGAATTGTGCGATATCTTCAAAGTCTATTTCCGATCTTTTTCGTATGTTTAATGTTTTCAATTTCGCGCGCATCGAATTAATCGCAATTTTACTGACCGAGGGAGCAAATGAAATAAATAGAATATTTTGTTTCTTATTCCAGCTTGATCTTGGTCTGAATGTATATCCTAGAAAATCAAACGATGTATTAGGATATTTATTTTTACGATTATCATCTTTGCAATAGATAATCTTTGTTTTGTCGGGATGGAGTTGCAAACCACATTCGTCGAAGCGTTTATTTAGACAATCAAGCATATGTTTTGCTTGTTTTTCTGTTTTGCAATGAATTAATCCATCATCTGCATAACGACACCATTGCATTGATGGATAATTTCGTTGCATCCACGTGTCGAATACATAGTGCAGAAATAAGTTACTTAGCACTGGGCTTATAAGGTCTCCAGTGCAAGAACCCCCAAAAGTGTCGAATCTGGATTTGAAGACTTCTCATGAATGTTTTATACAAAAATAATGCATAAAAAAATGAAAAAATTAGGACGTATCATCTACCCCACATAGAGATATTGCTATTATCCATCATAAAAGAAGATTAAGCCTTTTTAGTAGGTGTAAATGAATTGTCTGATGTTATTGATTGGAATGGATCCTCTGGTTCTAAAAAGGTGAATATCTCTTTGACTGAATGAGAATCAAAAAGATAATTCCCAGCAAATACTGTTTTTAGAGGAGATTGATTTTTTTGTCCGTTATGGTTTTTATCATCATTTAAAAATAGACCTAGTGCAACAGTTGCTTTGCTTTTTGCAAAAGATTCCATTTCCTTTTTATAAGCGATAGCCTTCGGGGAAAAAGGATTAAACTTTTCCAATGATACGTCTTTTTTGATTTGGGATTTTTCATCTGCGATTTGTTTCAACTCATCATCAGTTAATGTTACAGGTCTAAATCTGCAAAACGGATCTGTATTATTATTAAATCTCGCAAATTCATTTGCTTCTTCTATTGAAGATAAATGACTACCACCACCAAAAAAGCCATTAGTTTTATGTTGCCAAAAAACGAGAGTATTTCTTCTGCTACCTGACATTCTCATCTCCTCGTAAACATTAAATTATTATCATTACATAGTTCATTAAAACGATCGTTATTTTATACCCTTGAAGTTTTTAAAAAAGAGGTATAAAACGACCTAATTTCCGGCTAATATACTGGTCTTCGAAACCTAAGTCCACTAAATATTTCATTTAATGAGAATCAAAATCCATGGACAAAGGATAATCAACTGAAAAGTAAAGGAGTTTGAATGAAAATAGGCTATGCGCGCGTTAGCACCCGAGAACAGAATCTGGATATGCAGATAATCGCGTTAGAAGACGCCGGTTGTGAACGAATTCATGAAGAAATCGTTAGCGGCGCTAAGTCTGACCGCCCAATACTGGATCTTGTTTTAAAGCAGCTTCGAGAAGGCGATGTTTTAGTAGTCTGGAAGCTTGATCGTTTGGGTCGATCACTAAAACATCTCGTTGAACTTGTTCAGAAACTAATAGAAAGAAACATAGGGTTATGCAGCTTAAACGATCCTATTGATACCACCACACCTCAAGGGCGACTAGTCTTTAATATTTTCGCATCATTGGCTGAATTTGAACGTGATATTATTCGAGAGAGAACACAGGCAGGACTGAGTGCAGCCCGTGCACGTGGTCGTTTAGGCGGAAGACCACGCGGTATTCCAAAAGAATCTGAAGCAACAGCCTATGCTGCAGAAACGCTATATCGCGAAGGCAAACTTTCAGTGATGCAGATCGCAAAAAAATTAAATATCTCTAAAAGCACCTTGTATAAGTACTTACGCTATCGAAACGTTGAAATAAGTAAATACGAACATCAAGCATAATAATAATTTTAAAAATGCATATTTAACGAGTTTATAATAAAAATGGCTGTTACGAAGCGTATTCAGTTATTGTCTGACTCTGAGATTGCCGATATTTACAATAGGCCAGATTTCAATAATGATGAAAGAGAATTATATTTTTCTATCCATGATGAGATAGAACTTGCTCTATTAAATCAATATTCAAATATTAAAACACGTGTTTATTTTATCTTGCAACTTGGCTATTTTAAAGCAAAGCAGCAATTTTATAAGTTTAGATTAGAAGATGTCATTGCTGATATTGAATACGTTATGTCGTATTATTGTTTTGATACAAAATCAAACCTAACAGGCCAGATATCGCGAGACGTTATTATTCAACAAAAAAAGAATATTCTTAAATTTTTTAATTATAAAGAATGGTCTTCGGAATATATAGAGTCTGTAAAATCACACATATGTGAACTCATAAGGTTTTATCCAAAGAGCCATGGTGCTGTGCGTCAATTATTAAATTATTTTGAAAATAAAAAAATTATCATCCCAAGCTATAGAACCATCCAAGACATGTTTACTGCTGCTTATTCAATTGAAGAAGATCGAATAAATAAACTTATCGATAAAATCCCAAATGATCAATTAAAAAAATTATCAGATCTGATGAATAAGGAGGATGGAATTACTCATTTGAATATTATTCGTGCCGATCAAAAGGATTTTCAATTTACGGCAGTACGATCTGAGGTTAAAAAAGCAAAAAATATTGCGGTTTTATATGAGTTTTCTAAAGAATTCATACCGACATTAAAAATTTCTAAAAATGCCGTGCGTTACTATGCCGATATTGCAGAACAGTATCCAGCCTCTCGTCTAAGACAAATCAACCAACTACAGCAATATCTCTATATTATTTGCTTTGTTTATCATCGATACCAGCAAATAATGGACAATTTAATTATTAGTTTCATTTACCATGTCAGAAGTATTATGGATGCAGGAAAAATTTATGCTGCAGCAGCGATGATGGAACATGCCTCTCGAGTTGTCGCAGACTTTCCGAAATTAGCGCAATTTCTTAAATGGTTTCCGAAGCGCGGAAAAGAACTCAATTATAATGAATTAAGCAAAGCAGCTTATGAAATTTTACCCGAGGAACAATTTCCAATATTAGCAGAATTTCTTGAAGGTAATAAATTTGATAAAGAAGCAGCGAAATGGAAGTATTATTTAGAATCATCACGTCAATTTGCATTATATCTTCGCCCTATATTACTATCAGTTCCATTTTCATTTTACAAAGAAAACAGTAAACTTACAAAACTAATTGATTTTCTTAAGACGCACTATGCAGATGGGAAAGCACCTTCTAAATTACAATTGCCAGTCGATTTATTATCCTCTATACCAAAAAATATGATGCCTTATTTGAAAAATGATTCTGATGATGAGCAAGTAAACCCTCATTTATTTGAATTTTATGTCTATCAGAAAATGTTTCACCATATCGATAGAGGAAGGTTATTTTGTAATGATAGCGTTACCTATTGTGACATTGACCATGATTTAGTTGCCGATGGACTTGTTGATGATGTTGAAAAAATTGCAACAAAGTTTGGTTACTCCAAAATTCCTATTTATTGTGATGAACGTCTCGATAAGGCACTCGAAATGTTAGATCATACATGGGACAAAACAACAGAAAATATCAATCTTGGTATGAATGTAGGATTGAATATTAAAACCAAGTCAGGCAAACAAGAGTGGAGCTTACTTTATGATAGCAGTGAGAACCTTGAGGATGCATTTTTCAAGACATTACCAAAAGTAGAAATCGCTGACTTGTTGATGTTTATTGGGGATCGTACCCATATGAGAGATGGATTTACTCATCAAAAAGATCGTTACATTAAACGAAAAAAGCCTATTCCCCTTGCGATTAATGCATGCTTACTTTCTGAAGCGTTTGGGTTTGGAGTCTATAAGATGGCGGATATGTCAGACATTGATTTGCATATATTAAGAGTTACGCGATATGACTATATTCGTATTGATACCGTATCTGGTGTGAATGACATTGTAGCTAATTTCATAAAATCACTACCCATTTTTAAGATATGGAATTTGCTAGAAAACAAAATTATCGCCGATGCTGACGGACAGAAATTTGCTACCAGCAATAGCACTATTCAATCCCGTTACTCCAAAAAATATCTCGGAAAAGGTAGAGGAATATCACTTTACACCTTGATTGCAAATTTTGTTGCGGTTAACGCAAAAAATATTGGTCTAAATGAATATGAAGGACATGCCCTTTATGACATGATTTACAACAATAAAACTGACATCGACATTGATATGGTGACAGGTGACAATCATTCGCTGAATAAGCTGAATTTTGTTGCATTAGACTCAATTGATGTGGATTACGTTCCAAGTATAAAAAATATTAGAGATGCAGCTAATGATTTATATTCGGTGAAATCACCTGATAAATACACAGGAATAGTACGTCCTAAAGCAGCCATCAAAGTTGATTTAATAAAATCACAAAAACGAGGAATACTGCGGATATTATTATCATTGATCCTGCAAGAAAATACGCAGAGCAATATTATCCAAAAGTTAAATTCACATGCCCGTTATGCAAGATTGCGGATGGCTTTATTTGAATATAATAAAATATTTAAAAGTAACCATGTTTTAAATTTAATTGGTAATATGCAGCTACGGAAGGTATTACGCACTGCAAGGAATCGTACGGAACAGTACCATCAATTACAAGGACTGATTCGTAAAATTTATAGTGGTATTTTTAAGGGGAAGAGAACAGTCGATAATCGTATCAGCGCGCATTCAGCGAGACTGATTGCCAATTGCATCATTGCTTACAATAGCATTATCTTGAATGCTGTGTATGAAAAAATGCTCTCAACTGGTGTTGAGAAACGAATTATCAATGAGTTTGCTAGAATTTCACCTATTGCATGGGCGCATATTTTATTTACAGGACGGTATAGTTTTTATAAGAGTACCGGGGATATTGATGTCGATAAAATGGCCAAGGCACTTGAAATGCACTTAAAACAACACTTCTGGGAAGCTGCGTAACTCAGATTCGACACTTTTGGGGGTTCTTGCACTGGAGACCTATAATTGAACCCTGTGGTGTACCTTTCTCTCGTATTACTTTACTTCCGTCGGTTAATTGCATTGGAGCCTCAAGCCAACGTTTTATATAAAGCAATACCCATTTACACTCCGTATGTTTTTGTACCGCTTTCATGAGTAAATCATGTGGTATATTGTCGAATAATCCTTTGATATCAAACTCTAGGACCCAGTCTGATTGCCAGCATCTTTTGCGGGTAATTTCAACCGCATCTAATGCAGACTTGTTTGGACGATATCCATACGAATCTGCTAAAAACAACGGCTCGACTAGAGGTTCAAAAACAAGTTTTACTACCATTTGTGCTATTCGATCAGCGACAGTGGGTACTCCTAAAATGCGTTCGCCTCCCGATTTCTTTGGTATTGGCACTGCTTTCACTGGAGGTGAAAAATAACACCCTGATGACATGCGATTCCAAATTTTATAAAGATTATCTTTCAGATTTCTGTCGAAATCATCCAGCGTTTGTTGATCGACACCGGCTGCTCCAGCATTGGCTTTTACAAACTTATAGGCTTGCATCACCAGCTGTTTTGGTATGTTAAATGCTTTGGTGTTTTCCAACATTTCCTCCTGAAAATAAATTTCAGTTGAATATTAAATACGACCACCTAATGCAGTCCCTTCGCTCCATGATCATTACAATCATTTCATCACTACTACGAAATGACAGCCGCTTGAAGTGGTTTGAAGCCTGCTTCTGACAGCCGACTTCGGCGGGTCAACCGCCATCTCTTTCACAGCATGCAAACGTAATTTAGAAATCCATTTCACCGTAAAGTTTGCTACAACGGCGCACCGACCAGGTGCCACTTTAATTATGTCTTATCTGGATAAACAATTATTCCCAGGTTTTCAATAAAAAAAGCCTGTTGCCATTCGAATATCTTAACTCCAGTAAAGTCTATTTTCCTTATATCAATATTTGTTAGCTCCGCGTTTCTTAAATCTGCTTTAAATAAAGATAGACCATCATAATGGCTGGGGGAAAATATAGTATTTGTTAGATTAGCCTCTTCTAAGTTAACTTTTGAAAAAATGACCGATACAAATTTACTTTCAGATAAGTCACATTTTTCAAGATGCACTCCTTCAAAATTAGAATAGCGAAAATCTGTTTTAGTAAGAAATGCAGAACTAAATAATGCAGTTCGACTAATAACATGCGAGAAATTTGTAAATTGAAAGTCACAGCCCTGTGCACGACATTCATTCACAACAATTTGAAATGCATTAGCACGTTTAAAAGTACTCATTGATATATTGCAACGATAAAACTCTGTCCGTTTTAAATCTGCTAAGTTGAAGCGACATCCATTTTGCTTATCTTTATCATAAAATTCGCAATCTTCAAAAAAACCGTCCTGTATACTCGCTTTTTCAAAGTCGCAATTAAATATTTTGCAATGTATAAGTCGCAATCCGTCTAGATTTGAAGCAGAAAAGTCAGAATTTGATATCGTACAATTTTTAAATGTAAGTTCCTGATGATTATGTTTAATCCAATTTAAGTTGGTAAATTTTCTATCTTTGATTAGTGTTGTTTCAGTGGAGATATTGAGAGTTTCTTCTTCTTTTGTAGGGGTATTAAGGTTTCCTGTATCTGAATCAAAAATCGGATCAGTTGTATTTTCAGTCTTTATATTAGATTTTTTGTCCAGTGAATTTTTAATTTTTTCCAACGTCTTCGCAATACGTTGATTGACATCGCTCTTATCAGACATCTGGTTACCTTGGCACTAAATTCAGAATGGAAAAATCCATAAAATATACAGTAACAAAAACGTTCCATTATTTTACCAGAACATCAAGTTTATTTCCGCAGGAAAAGAATAGCCAATAATGGTAATTATTGTGGTTCAAAAATCAAGGTAATGCAATTCGACCATAAATGATGAGTTACATTACTACATAACAGGGTAACAAAATACAGTTTCTGTACTAAGAATTTAGCCGCAGAGACCTTTAACACACTAGAATACAGGTTATCGTGAGTTAGCTAACTATATGAATTATATATTAAATTTTACCATATATATTTCGTTTGTTTCATATGTTTTGCTTATTTCGAATATGATGCCATATCTATCCATAAACTTGAATTGGAGTATGCAACTCCGTGTGCATACATACCTTAGTGATAAATATTATCAAAATGTCTAGTTAAGACATTTTGACAATATAGAAAATTTAGTTTATTATATAGATATGATGTCCAAAATAGACTTTTTACCTATATGACTACTTTTCAAAATTACATTAAATCTGTGAGAGCATCAGGTCACTTATCATTTACCTTGGAGAAGGCTGTAACTGATTTGCATGTTTCTCGAAATGCGATTATTTGTGGCATGTATAAGCTTAAGAAGAAAGGCGAAGTTATAAGCCCAGCAAAAAATCTCTATGTTATCGTGCCACCCGAGCATCAGTCATTAGGTTGTTTACCTGCCGAGAAATTAGTTCCTATTCTTATGCAACATTGGGAATTGCCTTATTATGTATGTTTATTATCTTCTGCACTATACTTTGGAGCTTCTCATCAAAAGCCTCAAATTTTTCAAGTCATGGTGAATAAGCAATTAAAACCAATCATATGTGGAAAAATAAAAATTGAATTTATATATAAAAAATCACTGGAAAACCTACCTATCAAGAAGATACCCGTTAAAACTGGATATCTAGTTATAGCCACTCCTGAGCTGACTGCAATGGATTTATTGATATATTCACACCAAGTTGGTGGGTTAAATCATATAGCAACCGTATTAAGTGAATTGATAGAAGAAATTGATCCGAAACAGTTGATAACTTTACTTGAACAATCAGAAAAAAAATCATTGATACAAAGGTTAGGATATATATTAGAGCATATTGACTCTATGGATGAACAAAAACAAAAAAAAGTTGTGCAACTTTTATATAAACACATAGCTCATAAATCTCTTACTCCTGTTGCTTTAGCACCAGAGCTGCCAACTAAAGGAAAGCCAAGAGATCATCGATGGATGATAATAGAAAATACTGATATAGAGAGTGATTTATGATTCCTGAAAATTTTATTGAACAGTGGCGACCGAATGCACCTTGGCAAACATTAGCAATGATTGAGCAAGATTTAATAATCAGTCGTGCATTAGTCGAGTTATTTAATCAGCCATTGATTAAATCATCATTAGTATTTCGTGGTGGGACCGCGCTTAATAAATTATATATTCAACCACCTGCAAGGTACTCTGAGGATATTGATTTAGTTCAAATAAGAGCGGAGCCTATTGGAGAAGTTATAAATGCTATTCGCAAAGCATTAGATCATTGGCTAGGGGAGCCAAAGCGAAAGTTAACGGAAAGAAGTGCTAAACTCATTTATCGATATTCAGCTGTTGATGGAACACCTGCAAAACTTAAAATTGAAATTAATACAACGGAACATTTCAATGTACAACCCCTACAAACACCAGAATATGTAGTTAACTCTGGATGGTATCAAGGATCAACAAATATAGTTACCTATCAATTAGAAGAATTAATGGGCACAAAGTTGCGCGCTTTATATCAGAGAAGAAAAGGCAGGGATTTATTTGATCTTTGGTATACGGCAGAAAAACGCATGATTGATGCGGAACTTGTTATTTCAATTTTTACACGTTATTGTAAACATAATAATGAATCCATTACCCGAGCCATGTTTGAACAAAGCATGTATTTAAAAAAACAGCATATAGATTTTCAATCAGATATCATTCCTTTAATAGTGCCAGAAATTGAATGGGATTTTTTAAAAGCTATTCATATAGTAGAAAAAACATATATTGAAAAACTTAATGGCGATGCTTGGAAAAATAAAATTTGAAACATTTATTTAATATAGAGTATTTATAAAAAATATAATGCACTTAACAAACGAGGAATATGCTATGCAAGTCATATTAAATCTAACCCATCTTGTGCAACGTGTTGATTCACACGCACAAAGTATTTTTGTACAGGGCGGCGGTGATGAAGCATTGTTAATGTCTCTCCATGACTTAATGGGAGATATTAAAAAAATCATGGATTCGAACACTCACGATGCTATAGATTTATTTTGTCAGCAATATGATGGATTTTATCGTTACATGAAGCTTTTGGAAAGTGTGGCTATTGGTATTGCAAGTAGAAAGATTAAGAATTTATGACACAATTTTATAATGCTGAACGATTTATTAAACGATTGTTTGAATTACATGGATCAGGATTTTCATTGTTACATGGAATCACAGATGCAAAATTTCTGTCAGTACCTAAAGCATTTCGAAAAGACATAATAGATAAATTTTCTAATATGTATCCACACTCCGACAAAGATATCCAAAAGTGGTTTTTAAAAGCTATAAAAAATATTAGAAACAATCCAAATAAGGTGTTTGCCTCTGCTATGTCCGATCGTTTTATTAATAGGCTTTGTCAATTACTAATTACAAATTTAAGATATAATTACGCACTATATCATGAATATCATATACGGTCTGTGTCAGCGGTTTTGAGACAAAATTTAATGTGAATTAACAGCTGTAATTAAGCCATACTCTCTGTTTTTCTGTCAATTGATTTTTCAGATTTTTTTTCTGATTTCATATTTGGTGGGTTGATGTAAACAGGCCTTAATTTTTTTAGCACCGGTATTTTGTAATTAAAGCGTGCAGGATTTTTCTCATAAGCATCCATTAAAATGCAATGCCTCTCCTTTAAAATCACGTCAGCCAATCCATAATGCACGGTGGATGGTCGTAAAAATAAAATACCTGAGTTATAATGCATGCTGTTATACCAGTCAAAAAAATTCCGACAAAATTTTTCGGCTTGTTCGATTGATTCAAAGCGATCTGGAAATTCAGGCCAGTATTTTAGCGTCTTAAAATGTGATTCTGAAAATGGATTATCATTGCTGGTGTATGGTCGGTTATGTGTTTTTAACACGCCTATTTTTTCCAATAATTGTGACACTGTCTGTGACGTCATACTAGGACCATTATCCGAGTGGATCGTTAGTTGATGTGGCAATATTCCATGTTTTTTTGTTGTTGCCTCAATAAGCGATTTTGCGAGGTATTGGCATTCTCGATCAGCGATCATCCAACCCACCACATAACGACTGTAAATATCTAAAATTACGTATAAATGGAAATACATAAATCGCTTATACCCGCAAAGTTTTGTAATATCCCAAGACCACACTTCATTTTGTGCTGTTGCGATTAACTCCGGCTTTACAGCATCTCTGTGATTATGAACATTACGACGTTCACTTGATTCACCTGCTTCTAATAAAATACGATACATTGTGCGAATTGATGCAATATACTGTTGATCTTCATCCAGTAGCGTATAAAAAACTTCGTACGGTGTAGCATCAGCAAAACGTTCACTGTGTAGAATATCCAGTATCTGTTGTTTCTCCTCGCTATTGAGAGCATTATGCGACTTTTTCGTTGGAGTAATTATACTGTCTCGCGAGCCCTTGGCGAAAATACGATAAAGCGTTGATCGCGATATCCGCAGGCTATCACACAAAACTGCAAGTGCAATATCTTTCTCTTCTGAGACTTGTTTGATGTAAGTCATGATTGCACCTCGCTCATCTCTTGATCGAGGACATGTTCCGATAGTAATTTCGACACTTTTTTTTGAATTTCAATAATCGCTTCTGCTTGTGATAATTTCTTTTTCAGTCTTGCATTTTCTCTTAGTAATTGCTGATGTGCGAGATCACGTTGATGCGATTTAAAATTTTCACGGCTTGATTTTTTTTCGTG
>Ga0207028_1064_pt1 | contig 25512 bp, 27 predicted proteins | sample Alteio_BWMinCont_41_FD_153287 | JGI IMG/M metagenome (GOLD analysis project Ga0207028, IMG submission 153287) | Enriched cells from forest soil in Barre Woods Harvard Forest LTER site, Petersham, Massachusetts, United States -... | ecosystem: Environmental > Terrestrial > Soil > Temperate forest >... | reverse complement strand
CCCTTTTCTGCGCCGATCAAAGGTCCCGAAGAATGGGCGGATTTTTATCCATTCGTCAGCCTCTATTGTGCGATGACTTTAGGGATGCTCGCCCAGTATGCTTATGCGCATTTTAGCCAGTCAGGCTTGAGGAAAAGATCCCCTTTTGACTGGGGAAACTTTATTGCTCCCATATTTTTGTCGCCAATCGTTTTCGTCCCCCTCTTCGAAAGTCTGAAGTCGGCACCACAGGCTCACGCAACTACGATGTCGTTGCTGGTTGCGTTCGAAAACGGTTTTTTCTTTAAGAATTTTATCGATCATCGCGAGCGAGCGCAAAGGAGGGTTCGGTGCCTATGCCCATTCTTGCTACTTCTATCTCTTGCATCCCCGGCGAAGGGATCGGAATGTGAGTACGTGCAGGGCGCCACGTGCACAAAATTTCTGGCTTACCCGCAGATGGTTCATTATTCAAAGACTAGGGTCGACTCACGGCTCTTGTGGAAAAAGCTATTTAACATAGATCCGCCACCATTCAACCATAGTGTCGCATTGCTCGTTGGTATGGGCAATTACGAAAGCCTGAATAAGTTGCCTTTTGTCTACAATGACATCCGTGACATGAGGGATTATCTTCTAAATGAAGAAGAATTCAATGATGTTTACATACTTCAGGATCGAGATGTCGATGCAAATTCTCTAAGACGCTTAATTGTTAACGATTTTTCAGGAAAGCTCCTAGCCTCTGACGACCGCTTTCTTTTTTACTACTCAGGCCATGGTTCGCCAGAAGCTGATGGTAACGGTCACATGCTCCTTTGGGGTGAGAAATCGGGAATATACGACCCGGTTTGGGACTTGCCCGTATCCGAGATAAAGCTTTGGAGTGCTCGCCTTCCAGCTAAACACGCGCTATTTCTACTTGACGGTTGTGGCCTGGGATTGGGGCTACCTGAGAAATCCGCATCCGGAGATCAGATGTCGATGATTTCCAAGAATGGAAGCAGGACGGTACTAGCTGCAACCCGTGGAGACGAGAATAGTTATGGCACGATCGACGGCACGCACAGTCTTTTTACCTCCGAACTCCTCAAGGTACTTCGGAGCGGAGACGCAGACCCTAAGAGCTACGGCTTTACCACTATTGACACAGTGAGCGGTCTATTGCAAACAAATTTGGCCCGAGCTCTTCAGGGGAGCCTTATTGCGGGGCACTTCAATCCGGTTACTCCCGAAAGTCTTGATTCAAATCGCAATGGACAGTTCATTTTTTTTACGGCCAGCAGAAGATACGGAGTCAGCAACCCCGAGCGCGCAACTCGCGCCGACGGCCTATTTGAGCCAAAAGATGGTGGATCTTCTGCTATGCCTTTAACAAACCCATCGGTCGCGGCGCCACCCACCACAGGTCCTAGCGTCAAGAGACCCCCGGATACTGATGAGACTACGGCAAAACGGCTCTCTTTAACCGGAACGGCGGTTGCTGACCTAAAGGATGTGAGCCAGGTGTTTGACGCCGGATTCTCACCTGATGGAACCCAGATCATTACCATTAGTCAGGCTGGAGTTAGCGTCTGGGATGCAAGTAATTTTCGATTGCTTTATTTCCTCAAGAATTCAGGCGCAGCCGGAACGTATTCTTATTCATATTCGCCGGATGCTTTGCGCTTGGTGACCTGCGGCGCAGATACGGTTTACGTCTGGAGTGCAAAGAGTGGGCGGCCACTAGATAAGTTCGCAATTCAAGAGCACGCACAAAATCTAACAGCGCAATTTTCGCCAGACGGAACTCAGGTCCTCATACAAATCACAAATCTTAAACACAAACCGCAGTTCGAGTTCAAGGTTTGGGGCGCGGTCAGTCCCTTTATTGAGTTCGCGCTCCCTCCAGCAGGAAGCGTGAGCGACATCCGTTTCGTGGGCTATTCTAATGATGGAACACGATTGCTTTCGACCGGATACGATAGTGCCGCTCACAGTTATCACATAGGCATTTGGGATTCTAAGCGAGGCGTTCTTTTGGATACCGTTCCTCTTCCAAAAGATGATTATTATGCGTGGTTCCTAAGAGGTCAGACTCGAATGATTTCTTTCGGGAACAACGGGGGGCATATAGTGGATTATCTTACCAAGCAAGTAGTTGCGTCTATAGCTTCTTGCCCCGGATTCGCTAGGTTATCCCCTGACGCTAAGAGCATAGTGCGACTTTGTTGGATTACCCCCGGAAACTCGGCGCAAATCTGGGATAGCGAACGGGGCTCGCTCAAAGCGACCCTTATGCATAACGCTTATATTCGCGACGCGCAATTTTCTTCCGATAGCAAACGTCTCGTGACGGCTAGCTTTGATCTTACAGCGCGTATCTGGGATGTTGAGACCGGGAATTTGTTGGCTACGCTCCTTCATGACGGCGAAGTCCATACAGCAACTTTTTCGCCTGACGGGCGGCGCATTTTGACTACCGGTGCAGACAATGTGGCGCATGTGTTTGAGTTAACTGTCTCCCAGTGAAGCCATACAGCGATTATGGGCGCCAGATCACAGGCCATCAGTTGCGCGTAGTCTTCTGTCTTGTGCGGGCTGCTATTAGTGCCCTTTTAGCACGACGGACGCCGACGAGCTGATGGCGTCGGCGTATAACCGGATGTCCGTGATTCTTTGACCGAAGGGTTTGACCCTTGGTGGTCACCTTAAAACCGGCCACTTGTGGTCAGTTCAAAACCGGCCACTTTGCGAGGCCGAGAACGTGACAGTTTTACCGTGACTCAGTGTGTCTGAGCAAGGGCATTGATGTTCACGGGCGGCCGTTGCGTGTTAAGGTGATAATCGCTCCGCCGGGGTCGCGCCTTGCGGAGTGATCCAGGGCCGAGGACACGGGGCTGGCTCCGAAAGAATCGGCGATCGAGACCCTCTGCAGTTTGGCTTGCGAGCCGGCTGTCGGAGGGTTTCGTGTTTTTGCCAGCATTCTTATGGTGAAGCTTCGTGACTTTTCGGCAAGGGTGCGTGACGGGATTTAGATTGCCTTGCTAAGTTCAATCAGTCGCCGAGGTCGTCTGAGATTGAGCAGTAAAAGCGCAACGCCCATTCCTGGTGCGATCGAGCAGCTGCAACGGCAGTTGGATGAGTTTCGCAGCACGCAGCCGCATCGGAAGAAGTTGCCGGAGACCCTGTGGCAGGCCGCGGTGGAGCTGGCCCGGCACCATGGTGTGTATTCGGTCGCTTATCCGCTGCGGCTGGACTATGTGGGACTGAAGAAGCGGCTCGACAGCGTTTCGGATCCCAAGAAGAAGGCAGCCAAGCCTGCATTCGTTGAACTGATCGCAGACCATTCGGCGACGATGGCGGATTGCGTGATCGAGTTCGAGTCCTCTGTTGGAAGCAAGATGCGCATTCAGTGGAGGGCATCGACTGCGCCCGATTGGATAAGTCTGTTTCGTGCCTGGCGGGAATCGGAGCGATGATTCATATCACGGCGCAGATGCGCGTGCTGGTGGCGATCGAGTCCGTCGACGGACGCAAGGGAATTGATAGCCTTGTGCGGGTTTGCCAGGAGAAGCTCTCTGAGGACCCGATCACCGGCTGTGTTTTCATTTTCCGGAGCCGGAGAGGAACGTCGATTCGACTACTCAATTATGACGGCCAGGGATATTGGTTGGCTCAAAAGCGCCTCTCTAAAGGGCGGTTCGCATGGTGGCCGGAATCGAGCTCAGCAGCCAAACGGCTGGAGGCTTACGAAGCCCAGTTGTTGATGGTAGCCGGCGATGTGTCTCGAGTTCGCGCCGCGCCGATGTGGCGGCGCGTGAGCGAGCTGAAGTAAAGATCGCAACACACATGCATTTTTCCCTTGCGTTCCAAAAAAGACTGTTCCATACTGCTGGGCAATGGCTGAGTTCCGATATCGCGGCCGGGAAATCCATCAGGAAGACATCCTATATATACGCACGCTGATCGAGCGATACCCCAACGACAGCCGCCGCAAGCTGTCGACCCGGATATGTGAAGCCTGGCAGTGGCGGCAGGCCAATGGCGCGCTGCGCGACATGGTGTGCAGGGGCATGCTACTGATGCTGGAGCGGGCTGGGCAGATTGCGTTGCCGCCGGTCAGCTATGTTCGGCATAATCCGCTGGCACACAGATGCCGCCCGGAACCTGTGCTGATCGATAAGAGTCCCATCGAAGATCGGTTGCACAAACTTCAACCGATCGAGTTCGAGCAGGTGCGGCGCACTGCGCAGGAGACGTTGTTCAACAGCCTGATGGAGGAGCATCACTATCTCGGCTACGAGCAGCCGGTTGGAGAGCACCTGAAGTTTTTGGTATGGGCGCACGGGCGGCCCATCGCGTGCCTTGCATGGTCATCTGCTCCGCGTCATCTTGGCAGTCGCGACCGCTACATCGGCTGGGATGCCGCAGCACGACGCAACCAGATCCGCTTCATCGCCTACAACACGCGTTTCCTGATCCTGCCGTGGGTGCGGGTAGAGCATCTGGCTTCGCATCTGCTGGGCCGCATGGCGGCGCGGATCTCCGATGACTGGCAACAGATGTACGGGCATCCCATTTACTTCCTGGAGACGTTCATCGATCCGGAGCGATTCCGCGGAACCTGTTACCGTGCGGCCAACTGGGTGCTGATGGGAAGGACTACCGGTCGAGGCAAACAATCCAACAGCTATGTTCCGAACCGGTCGATCAAGGAGGTTCTGGGATATCCGTTGAGGAAGCATTTTCGCGAGTTGCTGGGAGGAGTGCAATGAAGACCGCCCGACGCCGCATCGACGTGAACCTGGAGGAACTGGACCGGGTGCTGGATGGAGCGCGGGAAGCGCCGTTGAGCGAGTCCGATCACGGCAAGCTCAGAGACGCGCTGCACGCACTGGCTGAGTTGTTGGTGCGGACGCGCAACACGGAGAAGACCAGTGCAGTGGTTGGGAAGCAGGAAGGCTCTCAAACCGGAACACCGCCGGATAACAGCGCGCCACCGCCTTCTGGCCACGGCCGCAATGGAGCAGAGGCGTTTGGCGGTGCGCGGAAGGTTGCCATCAGGCACCAGACGTTGACGCACGGCGACCGCTGTCCGGAGTGCGGAAAAGGCAATGTATACGGGCAGAAGGAGCCGAAGGTGCTGGTGCGGATCATCGGTCAGGCGCCGCTCGCGGCTACGGTTTACTCGCTCGAACGGTTGCGCTGCGGCGCCTGCGGACAAGTGTTTACGGCACAGGAACCGGAAGGCGTGGGAGCGGAAAAGTACGATGAAACAGCGGCGGCGATGATCGCCCAACTCAAGTACGGCGCCGGGACTCCGTTCAACCGGCTGGAACAACTGGAAAGCCAGTTGGGTATCCCGTTGCCGGCGGCCACGCAGTGGGAGATCGTCGAGGAAGAAGCGCAGATAATCAAACCGGCGCGGGATGAGCTGATCCGGCAGGCGGCACAAGGCACGGTGGTCCATAACGATGACACCGACATGCGCGTGCTGATGCTGAAGCGCGATCCATCTGACGAGCGCACGGGCGTGTTCACCAGCGGGATCGTGTCGGTCGGTGAAGGGCACAAGATCGCCCTCTACTTCACTGGAAGCCGGCACGCCGGCGAGAACCTCGCCGAGGTGTTGAAGCAACGGAGCGCGGAACTGCCGAGTCCTATACAGATGTGCGATGCCCTGTCGCGCAATGTGCCGAAGCTGCCTGCGGGGGTGGAGATCCTGCTGGCCAATTGCCTCGCGCATGGACGCCGACAGATGGTAGAGGTTGCGGAGAACTTCCCCAATGAATGCCGCCATGTGCTGGAGATGCTGGGTCAGGTGTATGTCCACGATGCCGAAGCGCGTGAGCGCGGCCTGACGTCGGACGAACGGCTGCGGCTTCATCAGGAACGCAGCCGGCCGGTGATGGACAAACTGCACGCCTGGCTGGAGGCGCAGTTAGCCGAACGCAAGACAGAGCCGAACTCGGGGCTGGGCCAGGCGATCGGGTATCTGCTGAGGCACTGGAAGCCCTTGACGTTGTTCCTAAGGAAGGCTGGGGCCCCGCTTGATAACAACATCGCAGAAAGGGCCTTGAAGCGGGCGATTCTACATCGAAAGAATGCACTTTTTTATCGCACTCTGAACGGCGCCCAGGTTGGCGATCTGTTCATGAGCCTGATCCACACATGCCAATTATGTGGAGCGAACTCCTTCGACTACCTGGTCGAGCTGCAGCGTCACGCCCAGGAACTGGCCGCCCGCCCCGCGGAATGGATGCCGTGGAATTATCGCGAGACTCTGGCACGGACTGTGAATCATCCCGATCCCGCTTAGAGTTATGATGAATCCCGTCTGGCCGAAAAGGATACTCTGCGGCCATGGCTGGGTGACGATCCCAAATGCCCATCAAATGGGCATCTCTGGAGCTAAAAGCAGATTACGTTTTTGGCCAGAGACGAAACGCCTGAAGATGTTCCGCGCGGACCCCTACGCCCGCTTGTCCATCAAACGATCAACCGACCGTCCGTCTTGGGTAGTAAATTCACATCGAGCCATTCGCTTCTGAGGCAACCGCGGTTGACTTCCTCGCGCGGAATCGAAAGGCATACGGTTCCATTACATCGACGTGAACCTCGCTGAAACCTGCGGCTCTTAGCCGCGCAGGAAACGTAACAGGGTCGACCACGACCATCGTGTCGAACAGGTGGAGGAGCCGGAACGACCGGCTGTAGAGGCTGTCCGTGCCCGCGAAGAGTCCGCCCGGACGCAGCACGCGGGCAACCTCCCGTAGCAAGCGGTCCTGTTTCGCAACTGAAGGTACATGGTGAAGCATGGTGAGACAGACCGCCCCGTCAAAACTCTCGTCCGGCAGCGACATTGCCGCAGCGTCCTCACACATCACGCAAACACTCTGGTCGAGCCGACGGCGAAGCTTCCTTGCAAACCTTGGATCCGCCTCGACACAGGTCAGACGACCTACGCGGGCTTGCAACAGATCAGTCGAGGCGCCAGGACCAGGTCCGACCTCGAGGACATCTGAGCCTAGCTCCAGACCCTCAAGAGTCCAGGGAAGAATGTGAATTTCGACCACTTTCTTCCAGCGCGCGGAACCGCATAACCAGCGATGAATCAGGTTCATGAGATGCCTATGTGTTGGGAAATGCTCAGCGTGTTGCCGTCAGGGTCTTTGAACCACGCCACGCTGGCGCCCCCGGGGGACGACCAGATTCCGAATTCATCTTGCTGCATACCCGGGTAGCGTTCAAACCGAATGCCAGCTTGCGATAAAGCCTTCGCGGCGTCAACAATGTTAGGCACTTGCCACCCCAACACCGTATAGCCAACGGAAATCACTCTTTCGACGACCGTGACTCGCAGCATCGTGCCGTGAGCATCAAAAACCAGAGCAAACGGCATTTCGTCGGATACCAGAGGCAGGCCCAGCGTGTCGCGATAGAACTTCTTCGCTTGATCCGGATCAGAAGTGGCGACAAAACCAATGATGCTTTGATCAGATAGTTGGAATTGTTTAACCATAGACCGATCATGACCCCGAATAGAGGTTGTCGCAAGGCCTGTCTTGCGACATAATATATCGGTATTGCGACAACGCTTGATTACCGAGTATGATCCCGGGCGCGGCATTTCGATTTCGACGCTGGCCTATGAGTATCCTCGCGGTTTCCAGGTGCCAGAGCATGCCCATGGTTCCGATCAACTCGTCTATGCGATTCGCGGAGTAATGGAGGTATCGGCGGGGCCAGGCATTTGGTTGATCCCTCCTCAGTTTGGCATGTGGATCCCGGCCCGGACATTCCATTCAATCAAGATGCCCGGAGCGGTCTCGATGCGCACCCTGTACATGCGCCGTGGACTTGGTTCACGGTCGCCGGCGACATGCACGGTGTTTCACATCACCCCATTATTGCGAGAGCTGATAGTCGAGACGGTGCACATCAAAGAACTTCGAATGCGCAATCGTCTCCATTGCGCGCTCCGGGACCTGCTCCTATCGCAATTGGAAACGGCATCTCCGCTGCCCATATCCCTAACTCTCCCGCAGGACTGCCGCGCACGGGCTGTCGCAGATGCGGTGATTCGCAACCCAGGTGAGCGCCAGTCTTTAGTAACAATGTGCAGATCTGCCAGTGCTAGCGTCAGGACAATTCAGAGAGCCTTCCGTCGAGAAGTCGGTTCGGACTTCGAGTTTTGGCGGCGGCAGGTGCGCTTAATGAAGGCTGTCGAACTGCTTGTCTCTGGCCATTCTGTCAAGGAAGTCGGCTTTGCACTGGGATACCGCCAACCGACCGCATTTGTAGAAATGTTCCGAGGAATTCTAGGCAAGACGCCAGGAGCATGGATCAAGGCACTGCAACGTCTGAATTGAGCAACATAAACGACCGCACCTCCGTCCACCGGATTCTGGCGCGACCTGTTTTACGCAGGCCCGCCGAAACCTCACGTCCATCTGTAAGTAGCGCCTCGTGCCCCACTTGGTTGCGGCCACGTGCCGCAATCGCGCTGCGACTAGCATCAATGCACTACCAACAAGATGGGGTTAAGATACCGCTCACGTTATCATGCCAAAAAACGAACCCAATGGAATCCATCTGACCGCTCCGTCCGACGGCTTTCATTTCACCACGACTTAGAGCGATGGACCATGTTGACAACTTTTAGGCCGTTCTGCAATTGGTCACCGGCTCTGTCCTGGCCTCACGGCCTCACAGATCCGACCCGCCAATCCTGAGCACTGAGCTCTAGTGCCTTCGCCTCTGACTTCAGGCGATCCTTCGCGTCAGAGTCAGAGACTTTGAGGGCGACTGCAAATTGATGGACAACAGTCGAGTCCAACGATTCCAGTGCGGCCCTCAGGCGATAGTATCGAGTGATGTAAATAGTGTTTGTAAGAGACTCAGATCCTACGATCATTTTCAGCACTTGACGCGCCTCTAGCTTGTCATCGATATAGTAGTAATCTTCAGCAAGTGCCACTAGGTCTGAGATAGGTGCAGCGTTGAGAATCTCTGGGCTTCCGTTTGCAAGACGGGTCGCCATTTCGGGGTCCGAGACCAAAAGACTTAGAAAAAACATCTCCTGAATGTCATCCTTGCTTGGATTTGGCTCTCGCTGAAGAACTTGTAATCGAACTCTCAGCAGACCCTTTGCGCTCTGGTCTATCCAGCCCTCTCGCCGCCCTTGTATCTCCAGCGACTTAGCGGCGTTGGCGATCGGCACGGTCATTTCTGCTGACTCCCGTTGCAAGTCCTGAACCTCCTTCCGAAGTTGTTCCGCCTTGACGCTATCAATGCTGCTCTTAATCGTCTGAAACCCCGTCGCGATCGACATACTTATGAATGCCACGACGCCGATAGCAGAAAGACTTCGCTCGTACCATGGCATTCGCTCTCGTTCGAGTTTCGTCAGTTCGACCAGTTGCTGTAACCTTTCGGACGCAGGCAGCTCAAGTCCTGCAATCTCCTTCAGTGTGAGGCAACTATCACGCTCTATTCCGCGTCTTCTAAGCAAAAGGGCCAAGACAACAGTCATACCGAGACAATATGCGAGAAGCAACATCGTAACCGTCATTCCTTCCTCCTTGCGCCCTCAGGTTGGCTCCGCACATCATTTATCCTCGGGTTCGGCACATTTCTTGCATAGTGCCGCCATCCTCGTTAGCACCTCGTCAAACGGAGGAGAACTGAACGCTCCGGCGTGCAACTCCTTTAAACGAGCCAACAGTTTGTCGATCGAGTCTTGGTCGGAGGGTGATACCTGCACCTTAGAATAAAGACGCAACAATCTCTGGGCAGCCTCGGCATTCGCGCTCCCATAAGATTTTCCCTCGGCATCTCTTGTTCTAGATGTCGGTGCTGTCGATGTAGAATTGTCCATATCACTAGGGTAGCCACCAAGGTTCGGGATGAAGTACAGCTTCATCAATTCATCACTTCCATTTATAAAACTTGAGGACATTGCGATGCGCTCGGTCACCGAAGCGCCGGCTAGCCTTGGAATCACACTCACCAATTTCTGCATTTGAGAAGTGCTTACTCCCAAAATCCGCGCCGCCGCTTCACTGGATTCTAAAGACCTCAATGACTCTAGGAATTGCGATGAATCGCTATCTGTTATTAGATATTCCAATAATGGGTGGTCGATTACGGTATTTAGGTCCGATGCCAATCGGGACAATTCAGGATTTGTGATCTGATCACTTTCCTTTAACAGCTTATTCAGCACAAGCCTTATCCATGGCTCAGCGTCTGTATCAGGCCTAGTAACGCTAAAATAATCGATGACACTTGAGAAGGCTTCATTCGGTTGGTTGTGCGATAAATACCAATAGCAGAGATGATAGTAGGCATCATCGGTGCCAGGGGACCAAGGATATTTGCGAATGTAGTCTTGCCATGCCTGGGGTTCGTCTGCCTGAGCTCTTCCACTTGGGGATAGTGGCGGCCATTGCTTCGCAGTGCCAAAGTACGAGCGTCCAGCAAGTTCTTGATAATCTGAAACTGCATGCGATGGCGCATAATCGTCTTTAGAATCGAACTTGACGTGACGTTGGCTGAGGCCCATGAATGCCGAATCAAGATAGCCTGAAGCAGGATAGAAGTTATGGTTCAAAAGAATCACGATTAGGTCTTTCTTCAGGCTTGAGTCATGCGCATCTAGAATGGGTTTAGCGAGCGTAAAAGCCTCGTTCATTTTCTGTTTTTCAACCAGTCCCATAAGAGCACTTTCAGCTACGAAGATCTCAGTGTACTGCGTTTGAAGAAAGAGCAGATGCAGGAACCGCGAGTCATCTAGAGTGATCGTATCTATAATTCCGCCGGCTAACGATACGTTCGGAGAAGGGCCTAGTGCCGAAAGGACTTCATCTTGGTTGAGCGCACCATTAAGACATGCGCCGACCATCTCTCCCAGCGCATATGATGCAAAGTCTGGGTTCTTGACCAAAGTATCAACGACCCACCTGCAGATGGGCCTTGCTGGCATACTTGTAGGTCGAAGTGTACTTGCAATGCGATGAAATAGAACATCAGTTACGTACGGATCAGGAGTATCGCTCTCAGTGGACGGGGAGTCGTTGCTATCGGTCATGCCTGCCCACTCCGGAGAAGAAGTGCTTGAGCCGGTAGGTACTGAGAGTGCAGCGGGCCCAAAAACATCTTCATCTCCGCCGGATGTTCCAGCAAGCTGCGATACTCTTATGCCTTTCAACCTCGGTAATTGCTGGGCGAAGATGGCTGGCGCGGAAACGGTGGCTGAGTTTACGAGAGCAGGTCCCGCAATTATGAGATCTCTTGCCACCTCCGGGCCGGAGAGATACACCTGAATCCATTTATTTGCCACGGAAGCACATTTGCTTGATGGGCAGCGGAAGAGAAAATGCAGAGTAGATTCAGTTGTCTTCTTCTCAAGATTCTTGGTGATCAGGGTTAGCAGGCGGTCCGTAGTTGAAATGGGATAGTGATCGCCTCCATCTTCAGGGAGCCCGTGCGCGAGTAAATCCTGCTCAAGAATTAATCGATTAAAATAGGTGTCACTCACTGGATACACGCCATATGCCCAATTGAGCAAGTCGTTACGATAATCCTGAGATCCCTTTCGGAACATCAGATATCTCGCCATCACGTCATGAGGAAGATTGCCCGCCAGCAACTTCTCGGCTTTAGCAGCTGACGGATGACGGCGAAATAGTCGGACTTTCCATATGGTTCTTGCAGTGATCGCAGCATATAGAAGCATGAAGATGACGAAAAATGCGATGACGCTCTGTCGGGTTGATAGCTTTCGCGGCCTGGGTCTCAAGCGAAGCGTTCGTACCAAGCGACCAAAGAATATTGTGATTCTACGAGCCCCTCCGTTGGCACTTGTAGTTGTCATCTGTACTGTCTCCCTAATTGAGTGCGGCCTGACCTCAAAGCATAGGACGCCAAACGGTGAAGGTCTAACGCCGTTTGGCTGCCGATCGCATGTGGTTATTGAAGGTGGTCGTGCCCCACAAATGTAGCGTTACGTGAGAAAAAATGGAATGTATTTGTTTCAAATATTCGGGTAATGGGGCCAAGGCAGACCTATCTGGATCGAGCAACTTAATCCGCATTCGGGTTGCAAGTCAGTGGGCTTGTTCTCCCCGCCTTTGGGCGACGAAAGCTAACACTCAATTAATCTATGAGTTAGCCCGCACCCCTGCGGACTGATGGATGTTCGGTTTACGCCTTCAGTGCGCTAACAGCCCGTGGTGTAAGTCCGGGTACATGAGTTCGGAAAAGTCTGATGTCTGAAGCAACGTATCCGTAGCGTTGAGGCATGGGGATGGGTACACGCGAGGGTCAGGAGAAGCAGGAGGACATCTGGATCGCAAGCGGGGATGTGGCGCGGTCTCCAGGTCATCCTTTCTACCAGCGGATGAACGAACTTCTTGATGGGGAGAACTTCGACGAGTTCGCCGAGGGGCTTTGCCGAAAGTTCTATGCTCCTCGCATGGGCGGCCTGGTCTGGCGCCGGGTGTCTATTTCCGCTGGCTCTTGATCCGGTTATTTCGAGGGCATCGACAGCGAGCGTGGCATCCCATCTCGTCGAGGATGAGGAGCTTGGGCTTGATTAGGAGCGTCATCCTCTCCTTGAGCTTGTTCTCGTCACGGGCGCGCTGGAACTGGGCAACCAGATCCTGCACGGTGACGAAGTAGACGGAGTAGCCGGCCACGATGGCCTCGGTGCCGAGCGCGATGGCGAGATGGGTCTTACCCACTCCGGGGGAAGCAGTCACATTATGCTCACGTTTTTGAACAAGTCACTTTGTATTACCCATGGCACCCTCTTGTTGGCCAGTCCTTTCGTGTCCAAAAGCGGCTGAAAGAGCGGCACGATGAGTGCATATTCATCAGACTTCCCAACGAGACCACCTGTGGCCTTCCTGCCTGGAGGTTCAGCCGCGAGAGTGCGCAGTTCATTCTTGGCAGACCGCATGTGACCGTTGAGGCTCTCCTTGAACTGCGCGATTTGTTGAAGGCATTGCAACGGGCGCCGCAGCCTGAGCCCGCGTCGCTGAAGATGTTGCCCAAGGAGGGCACACATGAAGCTTCAGCCAAACCCAGGGCACCTGCAACTCAACCTGTCGCTGCTGGATCAACCGCCAGCACCTCTTCCCGAAGGACAGAACAAGGAACTGACATCGGCGCTGATGGATCTCCTGATACAGGCAGCCAACAGCGAAAAACCAGGCGCGGCCGAAGCGTCAGGAGGTGAGCATGAACCCGAAGCTCACGACTGAACGGCTGGGCCGACGCGCCGTTGTCTACGTGCGACAGTCATCGCCCGGGCAAGTCATTCATCATCTGGAAAGTCAGCGTCGGCAGTATGCATTGGCCGATCATGCCCGGGAACTGGGATTCCAGGAAGTTGTCGTCATCGATGACGATCTTGGCCGATCAGGTTCCGGGCTGGTAGAAAGGCCCGGATTTCAGCGCCTGGTTGCTGAAGTGTGCACTGGCGAAGTCGGGGCTGTGTTTTGTATCGAGGCCTCACGTCTGGCCCGTAATGGGCGGGATTGGCATCATTTGATCGAGCTTTGCGGTATGGCCGGCGCGGTGGTGGTCGATCCCGATGGAGTCTATGATCCCGCGCTTATGAATGACAGGCTGTTGCTGGGCCTGAAGGGGACACTCAACGCCTATGAACTGGATCTATTGCGGCAGCGCTCTCTCGAGGCGATCCGGCAAAAAGCCCGGCGCGGCGAACTGCGGTTCTGTCTTCCCGTAGGCTACGTGTGGACAGCACATGGAAAAATCGAGATGGATCCAGATCAGCGTATTCAGCAGGCGTTGCATTTCGTATTTTCGAAGATGACCGAACTGGGCAGCGTCCGACAGGTGCTGTTGTGGTTTCGTCGGGAGCGTATTGAGCTGCCCATGCGGACCATCGAGGAACCGAACGGGCAAATCGTATGGGCACTTCCGGTCTACCATACAGTTCATCGGTTCCTGACGAATCCCATCTACGCGGGTGCCTAGCTTTCGGAAAGACACAGGCCAAAACAGTCATGATCGACGGACGTGCCCGCAAGACCTCTGGGCACAAGAAACCGCAGACGGAGTGGACGGTCTTGCTTCGCGACCACCACCCCGGCTACATTTCGTGGGAGCAGTTCGAGCGCAACCAGGCTATGATCGCGGACAATGCCCACATGAAATCGCGCATGCAACCCAAAGCGGGCCGCGGAGGAAAAGCTCTTCTGAGCGGTCTGCTTCGATGCCGTCGCTGCGGCCGTATGTTGACGGTTTCCTACGGTGGCACTCGTCGCCAGGTGCCCCGGTATCACTGCAAGGAGCGCAGCTAAATCATGGCGAAGATTGGTGCATCTCGTTCGGAAGTTTGCGTACCGATCAGAGCGTCGCCGAGGAACTGCTCCGCGCCATCGGCGGCAATGCCGTCGAAGCGGCTCTGGAAGCAGCCGAAAAACTTCGCCAACAACGGCACGATCGGCACAGCGTGTTGGAGTTGGAACTGGAGCAGGCACGCTATGAGGCCAAGTTATCCGCCCGGCGGTATGAAGCGGTAGATCCTGACAACCGCTTAGTCGCGGCCGAGCTGGAGGCTCGCTGGAACGCTGCTCTCACAAAAGTGCGTGAGTTAGAGGAGCATCTGCAGAAATTTGATGCTGGGATGAAGCTTCCGGCCATTCCTGATCAGGAAGTTCTTGTCAGCCTGGCCCAGGATCTTCCCGCTGTATGGAACTCTCCGAACACTGACATGCGATTAAAGCAGAGGATCGTCCGCATTCTCATTCGCGAGATCGTTGCCGATGTCGATCAGGATAAGAGCGAGATCGCGTTGTTGATTCACTGGGTCGGAGGTCGTCATTCCGAGCTGCGCGTGAAAAAGAATGGGCTGGGTAAACATCGGCGGTGCACGAGTGTAGAAGCAGTTGATATCGTGCGGCAGATGGCGGGCAAGTACAGCGACGAGCGCATTGCAGCCACTCTGAACTGTTTGAAGTTGCGAACCGGCGTGGGGAATAACTGGAACGAGCAAAGAGTCGCAAGTTTACGTCACTATCATGCACTCCCTGCCTACAGCCCTCAGGCAGCGCCAAAAGATATGTTGACTCTAGAGGAAACCGCTTCTCGTTTGGGCGTCAGCAAGACCAGCATCAGGCGTATGATCCGAGAGAATTTGCTTCCGGCTCATCAGGTAGTGCCGTGCGCTCCGTGGCAGATTCCCGTCCAAGCAGTGCATAGTGCTGACGTGCAGAAGGCGGTTGACTTGATCAAGAGTCGCGCGAACGTGCCGCGAACTCAAAATGATTCCGAAGGACCACTTCTCTTTTCAATAAGTTAGCGAGGTACAGCAGAATGTCTTGGGATCGGGTGGTCCGAGGAACAGCACGTTTTCCTTGCGTTCCAGAAAGGCCAGTCCGGCCAGCTCGCGCAGCTTGCGTTCGTCGATCGAGGGCTGGAAGTCAAAGTCGAACTGATCCAGCCCCTTGTTGTAAGGGAAGTGCGCCCACTGCGTCTTCAGGCGCACGTTGCGGGTATGCTTGGCCTGGCTCTCGGCTTCCAGGACCTGTTCGAGGAAATAGAGATAGGGCAAGTCCTTGGCGGCGGCTTCCTCGGCCAGTGTCTGGAAGCATGCGGGCAGGTGGGATATCATTCGGGCGCGGTGGTGGAGCGGGTGAAGAGTTATGGAGTGCGCACTTACATTCCGAAACGGCAGCAGAAAGGACGGCGGCATTGGGAAGGTAAGGCTGGCCAGCAGCAGGCGGTGTATGCCAATCGGCGGCGGGTGCAGGGCAATTACGGCAAACGCTTATTGAAGAGGCGAGGCGAAGTGTTGGAACGCAGCTTCGCGCACTGCTACGACACCGGCGGCATGCGGCGCACGCATCTGCGCAAGCATAACAACATCCTCAAGCGGCAGATGATCCATGTGGCAGGATTCAATCTTAGCATCCTCTTCCGCCGCTTGCTGGGCGCAGGCACTCCGAGGGAGTGGAACAACCTGGGTAGACTGCTGCTTTCGTTCTTGCTGGGGCTGTTCACGTGCTACGAATTGCCATCGGCCTTGCAGAAGCGCCATGCACGGATCTCATGCTGTATTTACCGCAAAGCCGGCAATCCCGCTCGCTGCGTAGGTCAGAAGCGGTAGCCTTGGGCGATCCAGTAATGCCAGTCTTCGGTGGCCTGATTGGTTGATTCGCCCACGCCGATAGGCTTCAACTGAGAGAGTGGCACGGCGATATTTCGATTATTCCAGCGGGTCATCACGAGCATTTCGCTCGCGCAGCTGTCTTCAGACGCCATCTTTCGGATCTCGACCGTTTCCCCTTTGCGTAGCGGAGAGGTTGGCACGGAAGCGACGCACTGCGCATGGAAGGGGAACTGGAGCTTGTCTTCGAGATAGTAGTACCAGCTCATGGCCTGTTCTTCCGGCCCGTAGGCATCCACGATGATTTCCTCGTGGATGCGGTTCTCTCGATCGGGATTTCGTCGTGCTTTGGCCATGTTCCTATCCATGAGTTCTCTTGTCCAGGATACGGCGCACCGAAGTACGCCCGATGCGGAGCCGTCGGGCGATTTCGGATTTGCTAACGCCGCCGCGGAACAGTTTGCGGCTTGGTCGGCATGCAGGGCGGCTGTCACGGGGGCGGCCCAGACGCTTGCCGTTTTGCCGGGCATGGGCAAGTCCAGCTCGAACGCGCTCGCGTAGAACCTCGCGTTCGAACTCGGCGAAGACAGCCAGCAGTGCGGCCATGGCGCGGCCGGCGGGCGTGGTCAGATCGAGAGCTTCGGTGAGGGAGACGAAGTCGACGCCGAGATGCTCCAGTTCTTGTAAAGTCGCCAGCAGATTGGTGACTGATCTTCCCCAGCGGTCCAGAGGCCAGACCAGCACCACGTCGATCTCGCGGCGCCGCGCGGCGTCTATCAGCTTCTCTCGCATCTGCCGCTGCGAAGCGCCGGAGCCAACTTCCTTGACCTGCATTGTGATAGTCCAGCCTCGCCGGGCGGCATAATCCCGCAGAGCGCGTAGTTGCATCGGCAGGGTCTGTTGATCGTAGGTCGAGACGCGGGCATAAAGACCGGCGCGGAGCACGGTTTTCGATGGTTTTCCGGGGTGGCCAAAAACCCTTCGCGATTCACGCCTTCCGGAGGCCCGTTTTACGGGCACTTCACAACGCTCCCTGCCTATGGCCGCAGAGTATAGCCTGCGGCCGGCCAGATCCACCCCTTCCCAGTGGGCCCAAAACACACACTTTCGAGCTCAAAAATCTGATAGGGTTTTGGGCCAGAGGGCGAAATCGCCAAAAAACGGTGCGTGGCGGGCTTAACGCACGACCAGCGGACAATTCTGCTGCAGACCCACGCCCTGCGAGATATGCAGCACAGCGCAGCTCGTTCATCGCCGCGCAGGTCAACCGTATGGGCCGAGAATGTTTTTGGCGTCGGCGAGTTCTTCGTCGCGGCGGCGGTAACCGCATTCCTTGATGAGTTTCTCGGCGTCGGCGAGGTCGTCCCGCGCGGATTTCCACGGGTAGCGTTTCTCGCGAAAGAAGAGGCGGGCGCGGTGGAGGTGGATGTCGGCCAGGTGCAGCCGCATCGGGCCGCGCTCGGCAATATCCCACGCTTCGTCTAAGTCGGCCTGCGCGCCGGCTGCGTCGCCCTCCAGAAAACACAGCCACGCGCGGGTGAGGAGACCGCGAGGGAGATGAGCGCTATCCCTTGAGTTCCGTAAGCCGTCCACGGCCCTTGTTACACGAAGATTAAGGTGCGGCGAAGCGCACTGGTCGGATGTCGGAGCCTGCAGGATTCCTCGGTAAAGTGCTACCCGGCATGAGGCGAGCTCCTCTAGGGCAACGCTTAGGAGCGAATCGTCCGGCTTGCGCCACTTTATCAGCCTATCTAGTCGTTCCTCGATTTCGCGGCAACGTTCCTTCACCTCTGGAGCAATCCGACTCCCGGCGACACGTGACCGAGTCATTTCGGCTTGCCACGCGGTGCGTTCGGGCAGTGCCAGTAAGGACTCACAAAACAGGAATCCCTGAAGTGAGTAGAGCAGCGGGTAGAAAGGTTGCCGGCGGGCCTGCAACTCCTCCGCCTCCCTGAACAGATTCAGAGCGGTGTCTTCGTCGCCGGCGCTACCGACTGCCTCGGCATACCTGGCCAGTTCACACATCTTCTCACGCAAGTCGTCGCTCCGTTCTGCGTAGGCCACACCCTTCTTCCCGCTGGACACTGCGCCAACTATGTCACCCAACAGTGTTTCCAACTCAGTGATATTGTTTGCGGCCTGTGCGGCTCGTTTCCATTGCTCTGCGCGAATGAAGAGAGTCAGACCTAACCGCATCGGCTCGAGGGCTTCAGACAGTCGGCCCAAACATCTGAGGCAATAAGCAGACTCGTGCAGAAAAAACCCCTGGCCATTCTCGGTTAGCCTTTCCGCTAATTCGGGTGCGAGGCGACTCCACGGTTTTTCGAAGAAACACGCGAGGGCAGACAAGTCATCGCTGACAGCGCCAAGCAGTTGCAGTGAATAAGGATTCTCGTAGCGATTCTCTGCGCGCCGTATCCGAGAAAGAAAAACGTGTTCGCAAGCTTCAGAGTGCAGTTGTCCCCTGCAACCGTGAGTGACTGCTTCGTAGAGGGGCTGAAGCCCTTTGATCGTATCAGGCTGGTATTCGCAACGTTGCTTCAGATACTCGTAAAGCCGTCGGTGGGTGGAACGCCATGATTCGGGATCCTGGCGGCATTTCACTGAAAAGTGCTCGCGAATCAGAGGATGGCAATCGAGCAAGCGCTCGGTGTTGTCTGCATCGGTTTGAATCCCGACAAGCCCAAAGTCGGCGAGAAATGAAGTCGCCGTGTTCCAGTCTTCTTCAGGCACTGGCTGCAAGGTTGATTGGCCCGTGCTGGAATCAAGTCGTGTCGTGAACAGCGGGTCTGTCAGCCCGTCGATGGCAGGAGGCTTTCGAAGGGCACCAATGCAGCCGGCATCGGCTGGACGGTCGAACAGGCCGACGATTCGCAGGATGGCGAGTTGGCGTGCGCCGAATTCGCCACTTTTGGCAAACCAGTCCTCGAAGGCGGCAAGCATCTTAAACGTCGTGCCACCTTGTTCCTTGCGGTCGGCTTCCTCGAACTTCACCAAGTCGCGGCGGCGGATGTCGCCGCCGTGCGCGCGGGCCAGGAAACGGCCCAGCAGGCTCAGCGTGAGGGCGTGGCCGTCCACTTCGTGGCTGGCGGCCACGAGTTCGGCGTCGTCGGCCTTGATCTTTGCTGCGCCTGCTCGTTTGGCTCCGGCGTGGTGGAGCAGTGCGGCACCGGCTTCTTCGGTGAGGTTGCCGAGGTCCACCCGGAGGACGCTGCCCCACGCGGCGTCGGGACGGCATTGGAAGTCGATGAGGTCGGTGAGCGGCTCGCGCGTGGTGAGGAGGCTGAGGCCGGGGTGTTCGGTGTTGTTGGCCTTGTGGGCGAGTCGTTTCAACAGACTCTGCACGCCGGGCGCGCGAAGCTGGCCACCCATTGGGCCGGGCGGATATTGGAGTGGCTCGATGCCATCGAGGACGAGCAGGGTGGGCTCGCGGGCGACGGCGTCGGCGAGCAGGCGGCCCTTGTCCCACGGGGAGAGCGTCGGCTCGCATTGCACGCCGAACCACACGAGGGCGTGGGCGAGGAAGGTATCTTCGGAGGCCTGTCGGTCTTCTCTCGTGCCCTGGCTGTAGAAGCTCCACCCATAGACGCGTCGCGCACCAAACCAGCTGTCGCGATGGAGCCGCTGAAGCCAGTGTTGGATGAGCATGGTCTTGCCCACACCGCCCCACGCGACAAGCGAGACGATGGCGGTGTGCGGCTGGGCGAAGGCGAGGTCGAGGAGAGCGAGTTCCTGTTCGCGACCAATGAGTTTTTCCGCCTGGCCGCCGTCGCTTGTGAGAGGAAACTTGTCGACATAAATGTGATCGGATGGCGACGATTGGTCAGGCTTGGGCAGTTCAGCAAGGGCGGCACAGCTGAGTTCTTCGGCCATGTCCGTGGCAAGTTTGCGGAAGACGCGGTCTTGCGCGGCTCCGGAGAGCTGTGATAGCGGATTTGACTCGTTCGGTGCTTGCGTCGCCCGCAACCAGTCGTGGGCCTTCCAGTTGCACTCTTCGCAGACGACTGGAAACACCGGCAACTTGTCACGTTGCTGGCGCTCACGGAGAAAGGGGAATTCCGTGTTGAGGATGTATTCGGATTCGAGCACCTCCGGAGTGAGCAGCACGACGGCAAGCCGAGCATCACTCATGGCCTGTTGGATGTCATCATGCCACTGGGAGCTGACGCGGATCCTTCCATCCTGCCAAACGTCGAGCAGGTGGTGCTGCTCGAAGACACCGAGGTGCCGGACCAACCGTGCCTTCCACTTCGGGCCGTCGCCTCGGTGGCTGTAGCTGACGAAGATGCGAGCTTTGTTGGCATTCATGGTGGTATAGTGACGACCTGACCGGGACTTGGCATCATGGCTTAAGAACAGAGTCTACATAACAGCTTGGAGCTGTGAAACAAGCCGCCGGTACCGGTACCTGCGCCTGTAGCCAAAGCCGGGTGGCTCGCCGGGTGTTGTATTCCAGCCCCTCACTTATGCAGGCCTGCGGAAAGCTCACGACCAGACGGAACTGCCCAGCTAAGCCCGGATCGAGGAAACCATGCCCCGGTCAGCGCCGAACTGAAGCTTCCCTTCCAGTTTGCCGTCAAAATACGGGATAGGGCGACGATGACAGATGTTTTGACACCCGCGCAGCGCCAGCTCAATATGAGCCGCATTCGTGGGAAGGATACGAGGCCGGAATTGCTGCTGCGCCGCGCGCTACACGCCCGCGGTTTCCGCTTTCGCCTTCACCGGCGTGACCTTCCTGGCTGTCCAGATCTCGTGCTACCCGTTTTTCATGCCGCAATCTTTGTCCACGGCTGCTTCTGGCACGGGCACAATTGTCCAATGTTTAAGCTTCCAGCCACCCGTGCAGATTTCTGGGCGGCAAAGATTGGCGGCAATCGCGAAAGGGATGTCCACGTCCTAGAGGCCCTCGCGGAAAGGGGCTGGAGGTCATTCATCGTCTGGGAGTGCACGCTCCGGGGTCCATCTCGGCGCCCCATCGACGAGGTCGTTGACTCCATTTCCGACTGGTTGCATCTGGGGCAAGCGGGAAGGTTGTGAAGGGCGTTTCAACACTGCCGTGGCTAGCAGTGCTCGTGCAGATGGATCACAGCCCATCTGTGTCATCCCATTGACCCGCTCTCTGACAATGGTCGCCGATATATATGCAACACGACCGTGGAATTCAGTGTGGCCCGCAAAACGATCTATACTCTGGTAATTGCTTAGAGACCGAGGTTCGAATGCAGGCGCGACCAGTTCACGCATACCGTGCCGCTTCAGGGTGCCAGATCGACAAGCGGTGTTGCTATTAGGTTTTTGTTAGTGCGGCACCATTCGTGATCGATCGCCCAAAGAGAGCCTTCGCGATGTTCGCAATGTCTTTAGAGTCACTTGGACAGGTAGTTTCGATTGACGAAACGTATTCGCCATTGACGTCCGTGATTGCTGCTCCCCAAGTCACGTCGGCGGTTCCCCAAGAAATCTCGCCGCCGTCCTTGGGATCCAACGCAACACAACTGATGTCACCGCCAGTATCCTGTGGACTTGCAGCGAGTCCCATAGAGCTCAATGCGGTAGCTACTGCCTCGATAATTTCGTCTTCATCCAGTTCTGAAGTCAATTCGCTCATGGTGATGATTTTCCTTTTGGGTTCTGGGGTCGAAGTCCAGGCTCAACTACTTCACGGCCTCAATATGCGCCTCTTTGCGAACTCCTCCGCGCTGGGCCAATCTGCCGAGATGTAAATGTCCGCGGCCCTGCCTGCTTTTGTCTCGGTCACGACAAAGAAAGAGTTGAGTCTCGGAGACTGGCGGCCATCTTCTAGAGAAGCATCGCTCAACTCTTCCCAGAGGAAATCATCGTAATCTTGTCCGTTAGGATCTGGGATGTCCTCAGGATCATAGTTTTCTGCGATTTCCAGTGCTGCCGCGAGCCATTTCTTGGCTTCATCATCGACTTTGCCGTATACCTCACGCGCGTAGGACCGATCGTAGGTCTTCACTACCGCTATAAGCCGATCGCCTGCCTGCGGTTCGAAGAACGCTTCCTGCTGAGGCATTTGCAGACTCCTCATTTCACTACTGTTTATCCTACCGGGCACCGGCGGAGGCGGCAACAACATGGGTTGACAATCTAACGAGACAACCCCTGGGAGCCTCTGATGCCCAAGCAAGTATAAGATAGGGGGAACCTCTGACACTTGCTTATTCGTCTTCCGCTGTGTCTGCTGTGCGAAGGGCAGCGAGAATAACGCCGGATGTACGCTGGATCACTTCAAGGCTCTCGGCCCTGAGCGAGGCGTTGCCCGCGTAGAGTTGGATATAGTCACTCGCCGCGCTTCCCATCTCAAGACCTAGGGACTGGCCTACGACAAAAGCCACGGCTTCGGCCTCGGTCTCGCGGACGGTCTTCGATGTGATGGTACGGCGCTCTGACTTGTGAAGAATTTCGTGGCTCACCTCATGGACTAACCTGCATTATTCGTGAGCGTCCGGCAAGTGGCGTTTTGGGTGGGGTGAGATCGTGGCAGACGCTTAAAGGAGCATGAGGTTGTTGTTGGAGAGGTGTCGGCAGGCATCGTGGTGACAGATAGTTATCGCGGTGACGATTTTTCGGGCAGGGGTTCCCTTGTCGTCGGTTGTGTCAGGCGAAAGTGGGTATTCTTCAGGGGAGCGAGTTCGTCCTACCCAAGCGATGCTCCCAATTCCAGGGCCATGTTCCGGAAGGTGGTCAGAAACGGAAATGATTGGGGCAGATGCACGACTATGCGCCGCACCGAGAGGATTACCCGTGCACCCAGTTTCAGGAAGCGTTCCCGCAGTGTCCAGACTTGCGCCCTTGCGCAATCGGTTGCCGCGGCAGACAGGCGCAGTTCCTGCATCAACACATAGGCTGCGGCAGTCAGCAGCACGCGGAACTGGTTGGCCCAGAAGCGGGTGCAACTGGTGCGGTCGATCTGCATGGCATGCAACTCCTTGATCCGGTTCTCGATTTCGCCGCGTTGGCAGTACACCTCTTCGTAGAGCCATTGCGGAGTCTGCTTCATGTTGGTGATTACGAAACGCGGGTTATCCTTCGGCTCTTTATGGTCGGCACGCACAACTTCGGCTTTGATAATGATGCGCCGATCTTGCTTCCAACTGCCCGCCGCATAGCGCACTTCATCGTAGACATGCTCGGTTTGATCGGTGAGACCGGCCAGTAGGCGGGCAATCTCCATGGCCTCTTCCGCCTTGCGATTCAACACCGCATTGCTGGCCATGGCCACCACATATTCGACGCCCGCTTCGGCATCCAGAAACGCCAGCAGTTGGGGATTTGCAAAACCGCCGTCGAGACGAACGCGGATGCGCACCTTCGAAAATGAGCTGCGAATCAAGGCCATCAACCGGCGCAAAATCCCCACCGCTCCCGCGGCCGCCGTAACATTGCCGGGACGCAACACGGCGGCACACAAATACTGATCAGCCTCGTCGTTGAAGGTAACAAAGCCCATCATGGGCAGGTAACACGCGTTGTCATAGTGGCTATTGAAGAATGACAACTGCTGCGCGCCATGCGTGGGATCGTCGGTCGGATCAAGATCGATGGTGATCAGCCGGGCGTGATGGTGTAGCCGCTGCGCATGACGTTCGATTACGCTCTCAGCCAGCAATGCCCCCATGTGATAGAGCTGGCGTGAACCAACCGCATTTTCAAAACGCGACAGTGTCGGTTGTGAAGCCATATCCAGACCCGTAACCGGATCGCGGTCGAGCAGAATCTTGTGCATGGGATCGGCAGCCAATCGAGCGGAGTCGTTGGCGTCCGCATAACCACAGGCAATGGAGAAGACGCGTTGGGCGAAAAGATCCCGCAGCGAATGGTCGACCTTCCCCGCCTGCCGGGAATCAAGTAAACAACCAGACATGCCGGCGATCAATCCGTAGCGGGTCTCGGCGGCTTTCAACAGCACCGCACCACCATCGGAACTGCCCTGCCTCTGGTCGAATTCCAATATCACTGGCTTGGCAAAAATCTCTGGAAACAACAAACGCTCTGTCGCGCTAGAATCGTTCAAGCGAAAGCCTCTCAATGTGCCTTAAACACTTGTTTCGTTAACATGTTTGTAGCACAAAAAAGGCTTTCGCTAACTCATTAACTCAGGCTTCACGAATAATGCGGGCTAGGCCTGTCGTTGTAACTGTACTGGCATAGGAAAGACCGGTCGCTTCCTTGATAGGTAGAGCATCCATGTCAGCGCGCAGCATTACGGTGGGGCCATCTCCATTGCACAAAATACCGACGACTCCCGTCTTGCCGATACCCGCGGTGACCTCAAAGCCGTTGGCCTTGAGATGACTCGCCGCGATTTCAGCGGTTCGCTTCTCCTGCATCGACAATTCGGGGTGAGCGTGTACGTCTTTGTAGACCGCTTCCAGTTGCGGAAGTATCGCGTCAAGATTCAAAAGGATCTCCGTTGGCTGTTTTCCCGGCATTATGTGTGACTCCTGTACGGCGATGCAGCGTTTCCTGGGGGACTACAAGGAGCTAGAGAACGAATTGGATTTCTTTTCGCATACCGGATAGTGCAGGCAAAAAACTTTCCTAAATCAAGCTGGCACGACAACACCGAGTCGATGCTCCTAATTATGGAACATCGAGGGTCCGGAGTTCCATATGCCCTTACTGCTGAAAGGAACAAATTGGACTGATCGTCATGCTGCGATCGTCGGTTCCCCGGCTCGGTGGGCCACCGACAGCCGTGGGGGTCGGCGGGTGTTCGCCCATCTGCCTGGGCATTGCCCTCGGTTGACGGTAACAGGGCTTACCGTAAACCCACGGCTGTCCGCACATACTTTTTCTGCAACCGTTATCATCAAAGCTGATGCTTCAGATTCGACGTATGTGAGGATTGCTGGTGTCAGTTTCTGCAAATCGTGTTTGGCGACAATTACCAAATGAGATCCGAGTGGCCGTATGCCAGACTTTTTGGGCTGAGTCAAAGGGCGCGGAGAAACAGTTTCTTATTGCCTCTCTTGCGAAAGCAAACAAACTGCGTGAGGTCTTTGTCCGCAAAGCTCCGATTGAGCGGCTGGTCAACTGGACGGCGGCAACCCAGTCACTTCCTGATCCGATCGTGGATGACCTGCTGAAGAAATATCTTCTCCACGAGCATCGTGCCGTTATTGTCAGCTTTCTTGACTTGCTCAACGTTCCCCATTCCGAGGGAATGATCGAGGAGAACTTTGATTACGCCAGCCTGACAAATGAACGCGTTCAGGAGGCTGCCCGTAGTTTGCTTGCATCGGCAGATCGCATAGGCTCCGAACTTTACCTGAAGTACCTCGTGCTTCAAGGTGGACCCTGGGCTGGGATTGAAGAAGTCCTGCCGACAACAGAGTAAAAGCCGCTGGCAAGTTGTCCACTTCATCTTCTGTGGCACCGGC
>Ga0207028_1018_pt2 | contig 25643 bp, 30 predicted proteins | sample Alteio_BWMinCont_41_FD_153287 | JGI IMG/M metagenome (GOLD analysis project Ga0207028, IMG submission 153287) | Enriched cells from forest soil in Barre Woods Harvard Forest LTER site, Petersham, Massachusetts, United States -... | ecosystem: Environmental > Terrestrial > Soil > Temperate forest >... | reverse complement strand
ATGGCAAAAGCAGTATTTGAACGAAAGAAGCCACATTTAAATGTCGGTACGATAGGCCACGTAGACCATGGTAAAACGACGTTAACAGCAGCGTTGACCAAGGTCATGGCGGATAAATTTGGCGGTCAAGCGATGGCATATGACCAAATAGATAAAGCGCCAGAAGAAAAAGCGCGTGGTATTACCATTGCAACAGCGCATGTGGAGTATGAGTCTGAAAAGAGACATTATGCTCACGTCGATTGCCCGGGACACGCGGACTACGTAAAGAATATGATTACGGGTGCGGCACAGATGGATGGTGCTATATTAGTTGTGTCAGCAGCAGATGGCCCCATGCCGCAAACAAGAGAGCATATCTTGTTAGCACGTCAAGTAGGGGTACCCTATATTGTTGTGTACTTAAACAAAGCGGACATGGTAGACGACAAGGAATTATTAGAATTAGTTGAGATGGAAGTCAGAGACTTGTTGACTAGTTACAATTTCCCGGGAGATAAAACTCCTATTGTAACCGGATCTGCATTGAAAGCACTCGAAGGCGATCAAAGTCCCATAGGCGTAGAATCCATTTATAAGTTAGTATCAGAAATGGATAATTATTTTCCGCAACCAGAACGTCAAATTGACAAACCATTCCTGCTACCCATAGAAGACGTATTTTCGATTTCAGGTCGTGGTACAGTTGTTACAGGCAGAGTGGAACGAGGCATTGTCAAAGTAGGTGAAGACGTAGAAATTATCGGATTGAAGCCTACCATTAAGACCACCTGTACTGGCGTAGAAATGTTTCGTAAGCTGTTAGATGAAGGACGAGCAGGTGATAACGTCGGAGTTTTATTAAGAGGCACGAAGCGAGAAGAAGTGGAGCGTGGTCAAGTATTAGCGCACCCAGGAAGCATTAAACCCCATACGAAGTTTGAAGCAGAAATATACGTACTTTCAAAAGAAGAAGGTGGAAGACATACTCCTTTTTTCAAAGGCTATCGTCCACAGTTTTATTTTAGAACAACGGACGTGACCGGAGAATGCCAGTTACCTGATGGCGTAGAAATGGTCATGCCAGGTGATAACATTAAGATGGTGGTAACGCTGATAGCGCCTATTGCGATGGAAGACGGCTTACGTTTTGCCATTCGTGAAGGTGGTCGCACAGTGGGTGCTGGTGTCGTAGCTAAAGTTATCGAATAGTAAAAAAGGCCAGTAGCTCAATTGGCAGAGCGACGGTCTCCAAAACCGTAGGTTGGGGGTTCGAGACCCTCCTGGCCTGCCAGAATAATAGGATATAAATAATATTATATTGAATACAAAGACATAGAGCAGGGCAACACATTGATGGTATTAAAGACAGTAGAAACTCCAAGCACTAAGCTTGATTGGTTGAAGTGGTTAATAGCTACTTTGTTAATTATCGCTGGACTAGTTGCAAATTACTATTATAATGACCAACCTTGGCCTCTGCGTTTATTGGCTTGGCTTTTTCTATTAGGTGTAGTAGCTGCTATTACATCACAGACTTTTCAGGGAAAGCGTGCGCTTATTTTTGCACGTGAGTCTCGGATGGAGTTACGAAAAGTATTTTGGCCAACGCGTCAAGAGACAATGCAGACTACGCTTTTTGTTGCAATTATGGTAGTTGTGCTTGCTCTTGTTTTATGGGGTATTGATAGTATTTTAATGTGGCTCATTGGATGGCTTACCGGGCAAAGAGGATAAACCATGGCAGACCAAAACAAGCGCTGGTATGTCGTTCATGCATATTCTGGGTTTGAGAACTATGTAAAGAACGCGCTTTTAGAACGCATTCGTACTGATGGTGTAGAGTATTTATTTGGTGATGTGCTAGTTCCAACAGAAGAAGTTGTTGAGCTAAAAGCAGGACAGAAGCGTAAAAGTGAGCGTAAATTCTTTCCTGGTTATGTTTTAGTAGAGATGGAGATGAATGACCAAACTTGGCATTTAATTCGATCTATACCTAAAGTTTTGGGATTTATTGGTGGGACGAGTGATAAGCCTGCCCCTATTACTGCTAAGGAAGCAGAAGTTATATTACAAAGAATGCAAGACAGTACGGATAAACCAAAACCAAAAGTACTTTTCGAAATGGGCGAGGTTGTTCGAGTTATCGATGGTCCGTTTGCTGATTTTAATGGTGTTGTTGAAGAAGTTAATTACGAGAAAAATCGTTTACGTGTTGCAGTTCTCATTTTTGGTCGATCAACACCTGTTGAATTACAATTTGATCAAGTAGAAAAAGGTTAATTTTATACGCAATGCGGTATTTATAAGATATCGCATTGCTTTTATTTGTATTTAAATAGGGGAGCTTAATAAAGCGTTAATACCCGTTGGAGTGAAACATGGCAAAAAAAGTCAAAGCGCTAGTAAAGCTGCAGATAAAAGGTGGAGCAGCTAATCCAAGTCCGCCAGTAGGTCCTGCATTAGGTCAGCAAGGTGTTAATATTATGGAATTTTGCAAAGCTTTTAATGCACAAACCCAGACACCGGAGCGCCAAGGTAAGCCACTTCCAGTAGAAATTACTGTTTTTGAAGATCGTAGTTTTACTTTCATTATTAAAACACCCCCTGCTTCTTATTTAATTACAGTAGCAGCAGGAATTGAAAAGGGCAGCAGTACACCTAACACTAATAAAGTTGGAAAGATTACTCGAAAACAATTAGAAGAAATTGCAAAAATCAAAATGCCTGATCTCAATGCTGCTAGTTTAGAAACAGCTATGCGTTCTATAGCCGGTAGTGCACGAAGTATGGGCGTTGAAGTAGAAGGAGAGGTGTAAGTTATGTCAAAACGTATGCGTTTAATAAACGAAAAACTAACACCAGGTAAATTGTATGTCCCAAATGAAGCTTTTGCTATGTTAAAAGATATGCCACCTACTAAATTCGATCAAAGTATTACAGTAGCGGTAAACTTAGGCATTGATCCACGTAAATCGGACCAAGCAGTTCGCGGCTCAATCGTGTTGCCTAATGGAACAGGTCGTACTATTCGTGTTGCTGTGTTTACCTCGCAAGCTAATACCGAAATTGCAAAAAATGCTGGCGCAGATATCGTAGGATTAGAAGATTTAGCTGAAAAAGTTAAAGCTGGCGAAATTAATTTTGATGTTGTGGTGGCAAGTCCAGATGCAATGCGTATTGTAGGTCAGTTAGGTCAAGTATTAGGACCACGTGGTTTGATGCCTAATCCTAAGGATGGCACTGTGACCGTTGATATTGCAGGCGCTGTTAAAAATGCTAAAGCTGGTCAAGTACGTTATCGTACAGATAAAGCAGGCGTTATACATTGTATGTTAGGCAAAATAAGTTTTGAAGCAGGCGATCTGGCAAAAAATCTTGAGTCATTACTCATAGCATTGAAAAAAGCTAAACCAAGTACTGCAAAAGGTATTTATTTTAAAAAAGTTACTGTCTCAAGCACAATGGGACCGGGCTTACAAATTGATATGTCGAGTGTAGAAAATTTATAACTCGATGACTAAAGACTTTGTGGGTGGTTGTAACTCATATTTTAAATAAAAATGAGTGATCAGCCAATTCCCGTCAAAGACCGTAGGTGCAGACATGCTTAATCAATCTACTTATTAGAAGTAGATAAACCTACGCAGACGGTGATGCCAAATGTATGGTGGTATTGCTGTTCGTTAACAAGTGTTACCTCATGGTAATACTGAATTAAGGAGAGGTACACGTGACCTTAAGACTTGAAGGTAAAAAAGCAATTGTTGCTGAAGTCGCTGAAGTGGCAAAAAATGCGACATCTGTCGTTGCAGCTAATTATGCTGGTTTGACAGTTAGTCAGGTTACTGAACTACGTAAACAAGCACGCAACGCGGGTGTTTATATGCGTGTTATACGTAATACGTTAGCAAGACGAGCATTTGAAGGAACAGATTTTGAGTGTATGGACAAAGCCTTAGTTGGACCACTTGTTCTGGCATTTTCGAAAGAAGATCCGGGTGCTGCGGCTCGACTATTTAAAGAATTTGCTAAAAAGTTTGATAAGTTAGAAGTTAAAGCTTTATCAATCGATGGTGCATTGTTACCGGCGAATGATTTAAACAAATTAGCAAGTCTACCTACACGTAATGAAGCTATTGTTCTATTGATGTCAGTCATGCGAGCGCCAATCACAAAATTTGTGCGTACATTAGCTGAACCTCATGCTCAATTAGTTCGTGTAGTCGCTGCTATTCGCGATAAAAAGCAACAAGAAGCATAAACAAAACTATTTTTTTAAATTTTAAGTGGAGTGATGAAAATCATGGCCGTAAGTAAAAATGAAATATTGCAAGCAATCTCAGATATGAGTGTTATGGATGTTGTTGATTTAGTTAAAATGATGGAAGAAAAATTTGGTGTGTCAGCTGCAGCTGTTGCTGTTGCCGCAGCTCCTGCTGCTGCAGAAGCGTCAGCCGAAGAAAAAACCGAATTTAACGTTATTTTGGCTAAAGCTGGCGACAACAAGATCAACGTCATTAAAGCTATTAGAACTATTACAGGTCTTGGTCTTAAAGAAGCCAAAGATCTTGTTGAAGCTGCACCTGCACCAGTTAAAGAAGGTGTTAATAAAGCTCAAGCAGCAGATATCAAAAAGCAGCTTGAAGATGCAGGAGCAACAGTTGAAGTTAAGTAATATCATTACTTTCAACGAGTTATATAATAGCTGACTTAGTTGCGGCCGGTGGTTTACTACCACCGGCTCTATTTATTTTACATTAACTGGTATTTGGTTGAGTAAAATATTTCGACACGCTTTTACAGTAGACGATCACGCAGAGGTATCTTAACTATGGGTTCAACATACTCGTACACCGAGAAAAAGCGAATTCGTAAAGACTTTGGTAAGCATCAAAGTACTATCGAAACACCGCCATTACTTGAGCTTCAGTTAGAATCATATCATAGATTTTTGCAAGAAAATGTAGATCCGGACCATAGAGAGTTTTATGGGTTGCATGCTGCATTCAAATCAGTGTTTCCTATCATTAGTTTTTCAGGCAACGCAGAATTGAACTATGTAAGTTATCGCTTAGGCGAACCTGTTTTTGATGTTAAAGAATGCAAAATGCGTGGTTTGACCTATGGCGCGTCATTACGTGTAAAAGTTAGATTAGTACACTATGATAAAGATGCTCCAGGCGATACTAAAGTTGTAAAAGATATTAAAGAACAAGAAGTGTACATGGGTGAAATTCCATTAATGACGGACCATGGCACTTTTGTAATAAATGGTACCGAGCGAGTTATAGTTTCTCAATTACATCGATCACCAGGCGTGTTTTTTGAGCATGATCGAGGTAAAACACATTCCTCAGGTAAATTGTTATTTTCAGCACGTGTTATACCTTATCGTGGTTCATGGCTTGATTTTGAGTTTGATCCCAAAGATTGCATATTCGCACGTATAGATCGTCGTCGCAAACTACCAGTCACCATCATATTGCGCGCCTTAGATTATTCTGTGGAAGACATTTTAGCGATGTTCTTCGAAAATAATGTATTTCATATTCATGCAGATGAATTTAGTTTAGACCTCATTCCTGAAAGATTGCGTGGTGAAATTGCACCATTTGAAATAAAGAAAGCAGGAAAAGTCATTATAGAAAAAGGCCGTCGCATTACGGTTCGCCATATTCAACAATTAGAAAAAGCAGGTATGAAAAAATTAGACGTACCAGCAGACTATGTTTTAGGTAAAGTTTTAGCAAAAACAGTAGTCAATCCAGAAACAGGCGAAATTATAGCTAACGCGAATGATGTCATTACTGCGGATATATTAAAAGCTTTTATTGCAGCAAAACTCAAGAAATTCGAAACGCTTTACATTAACGATATTGATCATGGTTCATATATATCAGACACCTTGCGTGTTGATTCTACAACAAATGCATTAGAAGCATTGGTTGAAATATATAGGATGATGCGTCCAGGCGAACCACCCACTAAAGATGCTGCAGAAGGATTATTTAAAAATTTATTTTTTACACCCGAGAGATACGATTTATCAGACGTGGGTCGTATGAAATTTAATCGACGCGTTGGTAGAAAAGAAGTCACAGGACCAGGCGTATTAACGAAAGACGACATTATTGCTGTATTAAAAACATTAATTAGTATTCGCAATGGTGAAGGCAATGTAGATGATATTGATCATTTGGGCAATCGTCGTGTACGTAGTGTCGGTGAGATGACAGAAAATCAATTCCGTGTTGGGTTAGTACGCGTAGAACGTGCTGTCAAAGAACGTTTAAGTCTTTCTGAATCAGAAAACTTAATGCCACAAGATTTAATTAACGCTAAACCCGTATCTGCTGCTATTAAGGAATTTTTTGGATCAAGCCAGTTATCTCAATTTATGGATCAAAATAATCCACTATCTGAAATTACACATAAACGCCGCGTATCAGCGCTTGGACCAGGTGGTTTAACAAGAGAAAGAGCAAGTTTTGAAGTTCGTGACGTACATCCAACGCATTATGGTCGTGTGTGCCCGATTGAGACACCTGAAGGTCCAAATATTGGATTGATTAATTCACTTGCTGTTTATGCTCGTACTAATACTTATGGATTTTTAGAAAGTCCATACCGCAAAGTTATGAATGGTAAGGTTACCGATGAAGTGGTTTATTTATCTGCTATTGAAGAAGGTGATTATGTTATTGCGCAGGCAAATGCTACGCAAGACGCAAAAGCCAAGTTAATAGATGCACTTATTCCAGTGAGACACAAAGGCGAATCCACTTTAACTACGCCAGATAAAGTAGAATTCATGGATGTTTCACCTAAACAGATTGTCTCAGTTGCTGCAGCGCTCATACCCTTCTTGGAACATGATGATGCTAACCGTGCGCTCATGGGTTCAAACATGCAACGTCAAGCTGTTCCTACTTTGAAGACTGAAAAGCCATTAGTAGGTACTGGTATAGAACGCATGGTTGCTAAAGACTCTGGTGTGACAGTAGTTGCTAAGCGTGGTGGTCTTGTTGATTATGTTGATGCATCACGTATTGTTGTACGTGTTAATGATGACGAAGCAGAATCCGGTAAAACGGGTGTGGATATCTACAATCTCACGAAATATACCAGAACCAACCAAGACACCTGTATCAATCAACGACCATTGGTTCAACAAGGTGATACGATTGAGAAAGGTGATGTGCTCGCTGATGGTCAATCCACTGATTTGGGTGAACTTGCGTTAGGCCAAAACTTGCTTGTCGCATTTATGCCTTGGAATGGATACAACTTTGAAGATTCTATTCTAATATCTGAAAGAGTTGTGCAAGAAGACAGATTCACCAGTATACATATAGAAGAACTTACTTGCGTTGCTCGTGACACAAAATTAGGCATAGAGGAAATATCAGCTGATATTCCAAACGTAGGTGAAAGCGCATTATCAAAATTGGACGAGTGCGGTATCGTTTATATAGGTGCTGAAGTGAAGTCTGGCGATATCTTGGTAGGTAAAGTTACGCCAAAAGGCGAAACTCAACTAACGCCAGAAGAGAAACTACTTCGAGCCATTTTCGGTGAAAAAGCATCGGATGTGAAAGATACATCCCTACGTGTCCCAACAGGGATGGAAGGTACGGTGATAGACGTTCATGTCTTTACTCGTGAGGGTGTAGAAAAAGATGCTCGAGTACTTGAGATTGAAAAAAACGAATTGGCTACGGTTAAGCAAGATTTAAGTGATGAATTACGTATTCGTGAAAATGATATTTTTCAACGCGTAGAAAAACTACTTATCAATCGCACAGCAGAAGGTGGCCCGAATAAGCTTAAAAAAGGTAGCAAAATTACTAAAGCTTATTTAACAGAAGTTCCACGAGAAAAGTGGTTTGAAATAAGGCTAAAAGAAGCTAAATCAAACAAACTTCTTGAAACAGCAGCGAAACAATATAAGCAAGAACGCTTGGAATTTGAAAAAGCTTATGATGTAAAACGCAATAAAATAACACAAGGTGACGATTTAGCTCCTGGTGTTCTAAAAATTGTAAAAGTTTATTTGGCGGTTAAACGTCGTATTCAGCCAGGCGATAAAATGGCAGGCCGACATGGAAATAAAGGCGTCATTTCAACTATTGTTCCAGTTGAAGATATGCCATATATGGCAGATGGTACACCCGTAGATATCGTCTTAAATCCACTAGGTGTTCCTTCACGTATGAACATTGGTCAAGTGTTAGAGTCACATTTAGGTTGGGCAGCTAAAGGATTAGGATTGAAAATTGGTAAATTGATTGAGCAACAGCAATCAGTTAAACATATACGTCAATTTTTAACCACAATTTATAATGATGGCGAAACACGTACTGAAAACATCTCAGGATTGACAGACGAAGAAGTCATGAGTTTAGCGTATAACTTGCGTGGTGGAGTTCCCATGGCAACACCCGTATTTGATGGTGCCAATGAAGAAGAAATTAAAAAAATGCTCAGATTGGCGGGACTTCCAGAAAGTGGACAAACAGTACTTTATGATGGACGTACTGGCAGAGCTTTTGATCGTCCGGTTACCGTGGGTTATATGTACATGATGAAACTTAACCATTTAGTTGATGATAAGATGCATGCACGTTCAACGGGATCCTATAGTTTAGTGACGCAACAGCCTTTAGGTGGTAAAGCACAGTTTGGCGGACAGCGTTTTGGTGAGATGGAAGTGTGGGCACTAGAGGCATATGGTGCAGCTTATACCTTGCAAGAAATGCTAACCGTTAAGTCTGACGATGTTGCTGGCCGTACTAAGATGTATAAAAACATCGTAGATGGTGATCACTATATGGAATCAAATATGCCAGAAGCGTTTAACGTCTTAATTAAAGAAATTCGTTCTTTAGCCATTAATATGGAACTAGAGTAAGTATATTGTTGTAATTTGTATGGGGGTGGACCTTGAGAGATATACTGAGTAAAGATTTACTGAGTCTGGTCAAGCAGCAAACACAACTTGAAGAATTTGATGCTATTCATATTAGTTTGGCATCTCCAGATATGATTCGTTCATGGTCCTATGGTGAGGTTAAAAAACCAGAAACTATAAACTATCGCACGTTTAAACCAGAACGCGACGGACTATTTTGCGCAAAAATATTTGGTCCTATTAAAGATTATGAATGTTTATGCGGTAAATATAAGCGCTTGAAACATCGCGGAGTCATCTGTGAAAAATGCGGTGTGGAAGTCACTTTATCTAAAGTTAGACGTGATCGTATGGGTCACATTGAATTAGCAAGTCCTATTGCTCATATATGGTTTTTGCGTTCACTGCCATCACGTATCGGCTTATTACTTGATATGACTTTACGTGATATCGAACGTGTATTGTATTTTGAAGCTTATGTTGTAATCGATCCAGGCATGACGCAATTAGAGCGTGGTCAATTGCTTACTGAAGAAGCTTATTATGATGCTATTGAAGAGTATGGCGATGAATTTGATGCGCGTATGGGTGCGGAAGCCGTACAAGAACTATTGAGAGCATTAAATCTTGATGCTGAAATAGCAAAAATACGTGAAGATATGACAAGCACTTCTTCAGACGCTAGATTGAAAAAACTATCAAAACGTTTGAAACTCATCGAAGCGTTTTTAGCATCTGGCAACAAACCAGAATGGATGATACTGAGTGTATTACCCGTATTACCACCTGATCTCAGACCATTAGTTCCTTTGGATGGCGGGCGTTTTGCGACATCTGATTTAAATGATTTATATCGACGAGTTATCAATAGAAACAACCGTTTGAAGCGTTTGTTAGATTTAAATGCGCCGGATATTATTGTTAGAAACGAAAAACGTATGCTCCAAGAGTCTGTTGATGCATTGTTGGATAATGGACGTCGTGGCAGAGCTATTACGGGTTCTAATAAGCGACCACTTAAATCACTTGCGGACATGATCAAAGGTAAAGCGGGCCGGTTCCGTCAAAATTTATTAGGTAAACGTGTTGATTACTCGGGCCGTTCTGTCATTGTGGTGGGCCCTACCCTTAAACTGCATCAATGCGGTTTACCAAAGAAGATGGCATTAGAGTTATTCAAACCATTTATTTTCAGTCGATTACAAATACAAGGATTAGCATCTACCATTAAAGCTGCAAAGAAAATGGTAGATCGTGAAGACGCTGCTGTGTGGGATATTCTGGAGCAAGTTATTCGTGAACATCCAGTTTTATTAAATCGCGCGCCTACATTGCACCGATTAGGTATCCAGGCATTTGAACCCGTCTTGATTGAAGGCAAAGCGATACAACTGCATCCTCTTGTTTGTACAGCTTATAATGCGGACTTTGACGGTGACCAAATGGCAGTTCACGTGCCTTTATCATTAGAAGCACAATTAGAAGCTCGTTCACTGATGATGTCTACGAATAATATTTTATCACCAGCGAATGGTGAGCCGATTATTGTTCCGTCACAAGACGTTGTATTAGGTTTGTATTATTTAACACGAAGCAAAATTAATGCACAAGGCGAAGGCATGGTGTTTTCGGATGTCAGTGAAATTCATCGTGCATATGAAAGTGGTTATATTGAATTACAAGCTAAAATAAAAGTAAGAATCAAAGAATACTTACATGGCGAAGTTCCAGGTGAATTTATTGAAAGAGTTAGGCTTGTAGAAACAACAATAGGAAGGGCATTATTATCAGAATTGTTGCCTAAAGGCATGTCATTTGATCTTGTTAATCGCGTCATGAATAAAAAAGCGATATCTGGCTTGATCAATACTTGCTATCGTGAAGTTGGATTGAAAGCAACTGTCATATTTGCAGATCAACTCATGTATATGGGCTTTAGTTATGCTACAAAATCAGGCGTATCAATCGGTATCAATGATTTAGTTATTCCGAAAGAAAAAGCCGGAATTATTGATCAGGCTGAAGATGAAGTTGCAAAAATTCAGGCGCAGTATGCATCAGGTCTTGTGACACAAGGCGAACGTTATAACAAGGTTGTTGATATTTGGTCTAGAACAAACGACCAAGTTGCGAAAGCCATGATGACTGAATTATCCAGTGATACGGTAAAAGATTCAAAAGGCCATAAAGTACAGCAAGAATCTTATAATTCTATTTATATGATGGCAGATTCCGGAGCTAGAGGATCGGCAGCTCAGATCAGACAGCTTGCAGGTATGCGTGGCTTGATGGCAAAACCAGACGGTTCTATTATTGAAACACCTATTACAGCAAACTTCCGTGAAGGTTTAAACGTATTACAATACTTTATATCAACCCACGGTGCTCGTAAAGGTCTTGCAGATACGGCATTAAAAACTGCTAATTCAGGTTATTTAACTAGACGTCTCGTTGACGTTTCACAAGATTTAGTGATTTCTGAGATTGATTGCGGTACTTCGCAAGGTATTACCATGACCCCTCTTATTGAAGGTGGTGATGTGGTAGAACCCTTGCATGAAAGAGTTCTTGGCAGAGTTACATCACAAGATGTATTTGATCCTGCAAGTAACGCTGTTGTTGTCCCAGCAGGCCAACTTTTGGATGAAAAACTGGTAAATCGACTCGAAGAGCTATCAGTTGATCATGTCATGGTTCGCTCACCCATTACATGTGAATCACGTTATGGAATTTGTGCCGCATGCTATGGTCGTGATTTAGCCCGTGGACATAGAGTCAATATAGGCGAAGCTGTCGGTGTGATAGCGGCCCAATCTATCGGTGAACCAGGTACGCAGCTTACCATGAGAACATTCCATATCGGTGGTGCTGCATCGAGAGCAACGGCTGTTAATAATGTTCAGGTCAAATCCAGTGGTAAAATAAAGTTACATAATATCAAGTTGATACAACATCATTCAGGAACATATATCGCTGTATCGCGTTCAGGAGAACTCGCAGTTGTTGATGAGCATGGACGTGAACGTGAACGATATAAGATCCCTTATGGTGCTGAACTGACTGTTTCAGATGGTGCAAAAGTTGAATTAGGTCAAATTGTTGCAAACTGGGATCCACATAGCCATCCGGTCATCACTGAAGTGGGTGGTTATATTAAGTTTGCAGATTTGGTTGAAGGTGTCACCATGAACCGTCAAACGGATGAAATGACAGGTCTTAGCAGCATTGTAGTTATTGATCCTAAACAGCGTGGTGTGAGTGGTAAAGAACTGAAGCCAATGATTAAATTGGTAGATGAAAAAGGTAAAGATGTGAATTTGGCAGGTACCAATTTGCCCGCGCAATATTTCTTGCCTCAAGATGCTATCATTAATTTTGAAGATGGTGCTAAGGTTAAAGTAGGTGACGTTGTGGCAAGAATTCCACAAGAAACGTCAAAAACACGCGATATCACAGGTGGTTTACCTCGAGTTGCAGATTTGTTTGAAGCTCGTAGACCTAAAGATCCTGCTATATTGGCTGAAATTTCGGGTATCGTGAGTTTTGGTAAGGAAACAAAAGGCAAACGTAGACTTATTATTACCGCATTAGATGGTGTGATTCATGAAGAGTTGATACCAAAATGGCGCCATGTAGGTGTATTTGAAGGTGAACATGTAGAAAAAGGCGAGGTTATTGCTGATGGTTCGCTCAATCCACATGATATTTTGAGACTTTTGGGTACAAATGCACTTACGAATTATATCGTGAATGAAGTCCAGGATGTTTATCGTTTGCAAGGTGTTAAGATTAACGACAAACATATTGAGGTTATTATTCGTCAAATGCTTCGTAAAGTTATTATTGAGCATCCTGGTGATACCAGTTTCCTCAAGGGCGAACAGGTTGAATATTCTCAAGTTCGTGATGAAAATGAAAAAGTTAGCAAGCAAGGCAAGTTAATAGCGAGATGTGAACAAGTGCTGTTAGGTATCACAAAAGCCTCGCTTGCTACGGAGTCATTTATATCAGCGGCTTCCTTCCAGGAAACTACACGTGTTCTGACAGAAGCGGCAGTGAATGGAAAGATGGATGAACTTAGAGGATTGAAAGAAAACGTGATTGTTGGACGCTTAGTGCCTGCGGGTACGGGTCTAGCCTATCATGCGGATCGTAAGGTCATGAAACAAAGAAGAAATAAAGTAGACGAATAGCAAAAATTCGCTATTTTAATGAATGAGCAGGGGTTTTAGATAAAAAATATTGTCAATATTAGCAACACAGCTTGACACAATGCATGATACTTATTTAGAATCCCGCCTCCTCCTGTAAAGAGTTAGGAGGAAAAGTGAATAATTTAATCATTTTGAATATGAGGCTGGAGTTTAGGAATGCCAACGATAAATCAGCTTGTGCGTAAACCGCGCGCGCCGAAGATAGTAAAGTCAACCGTACCTGCGTTAAATGGATCACCACAAAAACGAGGTGTTTGCACACGTGTATATACAACGACGCCAAAGAAGCCTAACTCAGCATTACGTAAGGTAGCGCGTGTACGTTTAACAAATGGCCATGAAACAACGGCTTACATAGGTGGTGAAGGACATAATCTTCAAGAACATTCAGTCGTACTGATTCGCGGTGGTCGTGTTAAAGACTTACCAGGTGTTCGTTACCATATTGTACGTGGTAGTTTAGATACTGTCGGTGTCGCAAATCGACGTAGAGGTCGTTCTAAGTATGGTGCTAAAAAGCCGAAAGAATAGCCGAAAAGCATAGATTAAATAATTTGTATAATCATTGGAAGCATGAGCAATGCCGAGAAGAAAAGCCGCAATTAAAAGAGAAATTTTACCAGATCCGCTCTATAAGAGTGAGCGTTTGGCTAAGTTCATTAACGTTGTTATGCGCAGAGGCAAAAAATCTGTGGCAGAACAGATTGTTTATAATGCGTTAGCTGAAGCTATGAAGCGCATGAAAAAAGATAAACATGGTGCAAAGAAATCTGACGCAGGTGATGAAGCTGAAGGAAGTTCATCATCGGGTGGATCTAAATCAAAGCCGTTTTCCAGTAAAGAAAATATGGAAGTCTTGGAAAAGGCGCTTCATAACATTAGACCTACTGTAGAAGTGAAATCCAGGCGTGTTGGAGGAGCCACTTATCAGGTTCCAGTGGAAGTTGATTCCGAGCGTGGATTGGCACTGGCAATGCGTATGTTGGTAGGTGCTGCTAAAGCACGGGGCGAAAAAACGATGGTATTACGCTTGGCTGCTGAAATAACTGAAGCGCAGGAAGGCAGAGGCGGTGCAGTAAAAATGCGTGATGACATGCATAGAATGGCAAAAGCTAACCAAGCATTTGCGCATTATCGTTGGTAAAGGGGTATAAGACGTGGCTCGAGTGACACCGATAGATCAATATAGAAACATAGGCATCATGGCGCATATTGACGCCGGAAAAACAACAACAACAGAGCGTGTGCTTTATTACACTGGAGTTTCACATAAAATCGGTGAGGTTCACGAAGGTGCGGCTGTAATGGATTGGATGGAACAAGAGCAGGAGCGTGGAATTACTATTACTTCCGCAGCTACCACCTGTTTTTGGTATGGGATGGACAAGCAGTTCCCACAACATCGAATCAATATTATTGATACCCCGGGGCACGTTGATTTTACGATTGAAGTTGAACGTTCTTTGCGCGTATTAGACGGTGCTTGTGCAGTGCTTTGTGCTGTAGGTGGTGTTGAACCTCAGACGGAGACGGTATGGCGTCAAGCAAATCGATACGCTGTTCCGCGTTTGGGTTTTGTTAATAAAATGGATAGGGCTGGTGCAAACTTCTTACGTGTAGTCAATCAATTACGCAGTAGATTGGGTGCAAATGCTGTTCCTATTCAGTTACCTATTGGTGCAGAAGAACATTTCGAAGGTGTTGTCGATCTAGTGCGAATGAAGGCAATTCATTGGAACGAAGAAAACCTTGGAATGACTTATGAAGCTCGTGACATAAAGCCAGAAATGTTAGAAGAATGCCAAAAATGGCGTGAGCACATGATAGAGGCAGCGGCAGAAGCTTCAGAAGATTTGATGAATAAATATCTTGAAACGGGTGAACTTAGTGAAGTAGAGATCAGACAAGGCTTGCGTACACGTACCATTAGAAACGAAATTATCCCCATGTTGTGCGGATCAGCTTTTAAAAATAAGGGCGTTCAAGCCATGTTAGACGCTGTTATTTATTATCTACCTTCACCATCTGATGTAGATGCAGTAAAAGGACACCTTCTTGATGCAAATGAAACACTTGCAGATAGAAAACCAATTGATAATGAACCGTTTGCCGCATTAGCATTTAAGATTGCTACTGATCCATACGTTGGTACATTAACTTACTTCCGTGTTTATTCAGGTGTATTGCAATCCGGCGATACTGTTTATAATCCAGTTAAAGACAAAGAAGAAAGAATAGGCCGTATATTACAGATGCATGCTAATACACGCCAGGAAATTAAAGAAGTGCGTGCGGGTGATATTGCAGCAGCAGTTGGATTAAAACGTGTAACGACAGGTGATACACTTTGTGCTGTTGATAAACCTATTTTATTAGAAAAGATGGTATTTCCAGAGCCAGTCATTGCTGTAGCTGTTGAACCAAAAACTAAAGCTGATCAAGAAAAGATGGGTATTGCGCTTGGTAAGTTAGCACAAGAAGATCCGTCGTTTCGCGTGCATACCGATGAAGAATCAGGTCAAACCATTATTGAAGGCATGGGTGAATTACATTTAGAAATTATTGTTGATCGTATGAAACGCGAATTTAGTGTAGAAGCTAACGTAGGTAAACCTCAGGTAGCTTATCGTGAAACGATTAGAACGACTGTTGAACAAGAAGGTAAATATATTAAACAATCCGGTGGACGCGGTCAGTACGGCCATGTTTGGATTAAACTTGAACCGAAAGAAGCTGGCACTGGTTATGAGTTTGTGAATGCTATTGTGGGCGGATCCATTCCAAAAGAATATATTCCTGCAGTAGATAAAGGTATAAAAGAACAATTAGAAAATGGTGTTATCGCTGGCTTTCCAGTCGTAGATGTTAAGGTTACGTTATTTGATGGTTCTTATCATGATGTAGACTCTAACGAAATGGCGTTTAAAATCGCGGGTTCAATGGCATTTAAAGAAGGTGCAAAAAAGGCCAAGCCTGTTCTTCTTGAGCCTATTATGAAAGTTGAAGTGACAACTCCTGAAGAAAACATGGGAGATGTGATGGGTGACTTAAATAAACGTCGCGGAATCATATTAGGTATGGAAGATGGCCCGGCTGGCAAAATGATAAATGCTGAAGTGCCATTAGGAGAAATGTTTGGTTATGCAACAGATCTTCGCTCGATGACTCAAGGTAGAGCTACCTATAGTATGGAATTTTCAAAGTACAATGAAGCGCCTGCTAGTATAGCTGAGCAGGTTATCAGTAAAAGCACCGCTTGAGATAAAGATTTAAATAAGGGGAATAGATATGGCAAAAGCAGTATTTGAACGAAAGAAGCCACATTTAAATGTCGGTACGATAGGCCACGTAGACCATGGTAAAACGACGTTAACAGCAGCGTTGACCAAGGTCATGGCGGATAAATTTGGCGGTCAAGCGATGGCATATGACCAAATAGATAAAGCGCCAGAAGAAAAAGCGCGTGGTATTACCATTGCAACAGCGCATGTGGAGTATGAGTCTGAAAAGAGACATTATGCTCACGTCGATTGCCCGGGACACGCGGACTACGTAAAGAATATGATTACGGGTGCGGCACAGATGGATGGTGCTATATTAGTTGTGTCAGCAGCAGATGGCCCCATGCCGCAAACAAGAGAGCATATCTTGTTAGCACGTCAAGTAGGGGTACCCTATATTGTTGTGTACTTAAACAAAGCGGACATGGTAGACGACAAGGAATTATTAGAATTAGTTGAGATGGAAGTCAGAGACTTGTTGACTAGTTACAATTTCCCGGGAGATAAAACTCCTATTGTAACCGGATCTGCATTGAAAGCACTCGAAGGCGATCAAAGTCCCATAGGCGTAGAATCCATTTATAAGTTAGTATCAGAAATGGATAATTATTTTCCGCAACCAGAACGTCAAATTGACAAACCATTCCTGCTACCCATAGAAGACGTATTTTCGATTTCAGGTCGTGGTACAGTTGTTACAGGCAGAGTGGAACGAGGCATTGTCAAAGTAGGTGAAGACGTAGAAATTATCGGATTGAAGCCTACCATTAAGACCACCTGTACTGGCGTAGAAATGTTTCGTAAGCTGTTAGATGAAGGACGAGCAGGTGATAACGTCGGAGTTTTATTAAGAGGCACGAAGCGAGAAGAAGTGGAGCGTGGTCAAGTATTAGCGCACCCAGGAAGCATTAAACCCCATACGAAGTTTGAAGCAGAAATATACGTACTTTCAAAAGAAGAAGGTGGAAGACATACTCCTTTTTTCAAAGGCTATCGTCCACAGTTTTATTTTAGAACAACGGACGTGACCGGAGAATGCCAGTTACCTGATGGCGTAGAAATGGTCATGCCAGGTGATAACATTAAGATGGTGGTAACGCTGATAGCGCCTATTGCGATGGAAGACGGCTTACGTTTTGCCATTCGTGAAGGTGGTCGCACAGTGGGTGCTGGTGTTGTAGCTAAGGTTATCGAGTAAATAAATTATGTCTATTGCAAGAAAAAGTCAAAGAATACGAATACGATTAAAAGCATTTGATCATCGATTAATCGATCGTTCAACGCGAGAAATTGTAGAAACTGCTAAACGTACAGGCGCTCAAGTATGCGGGCCTATACCTTTACCCACACAAATCGAACGTTATACTGTTTTAGTATCTCCACACGTGGATAAAGATGCTAGAGATCAGTATGAGTTACGTACACATAAGCGAGTCGTTGATATTAATCAACCTACAGAAAAAACGATAGACGCGCTAATGAAGCTTGATTTAGCTGCGGGTGTGGATGTTCAAATTAGTGTAGATACAGATAATTAAAAGTACTTACCTATGCATTTTGAAAAAAATGCCAATGGGGATTTAAAGAGGCTAGAAAAATGAGTCTAGGGTTAGTTGGAAAAAAATGTGGAATGACACGCGTTTTTACGGAAGACGGTAGTTCTATTCCTGTCACAGTAATTGAAGTTTTACCAAATAAAATTACTCAAATTAAAACGCTAGAACGCGATGGTTATCAAGCTATACAGGTAACAACGGGTAAACGTAAAAGATCACGAGTACGCAAACCCGCTGCTGGTCACTTTGCCAAAGCAAATGTCGAGCCAGGTCGAGGCCTTTGGGAATTTCGAGTAGATAATATCGAAGGTTTCAATCTAGGTTCAGAGCTAAAAGTGGATCTTTTTTCTGAAGGCCAACTGATAGATGTGACTGGCACTACTAAAGGTAAAGGTTATGGTGGTGTTATTAAACGTTGGCATTTTGCAGCTCAAGATGCAACACATGGTAATTCCTTATCCCACAGAGCTCCAGGTTCTATAGGTCAAAGACAGTCGCCAGGTAAAGTCTTTAAAGGTAAGAAAATGGCCGGTCATTTAGGCGACGACCAACGTACCATATTGTCACAACGAATTGTAAAAATAGATCATGAGAGAAATCTGGTTTTAGTTAAAGGCGCAGTTCCTGGTGCTACTGGCGGTAGTGTACTCATCAGAGCAGCAATAAAAGCTAAAAAAAATGAGGTAGCTAACTAATGGAACTACAAATAATAGGTAGTAAGACTAAGTTAGAAGTTAATGATGTTGTATTTGCTTGTGACTTTAATGAACCTTTAATACATCAAGTAGTGACTTCTTATTTGAATACAGGAAGAGCTGGAACAAAAGCTCAGAAAACACGATCTGAAGTAAGTGGTGGTGGTATTAAGCCATGGCGTCAAAAGGGTACTGGTAGAGCAAGGGCAGGAACGACTCGTGGACCTATATGGAGAAAAGGTGGTGTTACTTTTGCTGCTAAGCCTCGTAGCTATGAACAAAAAGTCAATAAGAAAATGTATCGTGGTGCTATCAGATCTATCTTGTCAGAATTAATAAGAATGGAAAGGTTGATAGTGATTGAGTCTTTGGTTTTAGATTCACCTAAAACTAAAAATTTCATAGATGTATTAGCTAAATTACAAATAAAGCAAAACGTGTTAATTATTACAGATGCTGTAGAAGAAAATCTTTATCTTGCATCACGTAATTTGTCTTCTGTTGATATATGTGATGTATCTGCCATAGACCCAGCGTCACTTGTTAGATCTGAAACAGTTCTTGTCACAGTTGCAGCTCTTAAACAGATAGAGGAAATGCTGAAATGATAAAACAAGAAAGATTGCTCAAAATTATATTGTCGCCCCACTTATCTGAAAAAGCTGCTATTGCAAAAGATAAAGCGAATCAATATGTATTTAAAGTAGCAAAAGATGCAACAAAACCAGAAGTTAAAGAAGCCATTGAGATGCTCTTTAGTACGTCAGTAGATGCTGTACGTATTGTTAACGTTAAGAGTAAGCCAAAAAGATTTGGTTCCATTCAAGGAAAAAGCAAATCTTGGAAAAAAGCTTATGTTAAGTTGGCGGCAGGTCAAAAAATTGAATATGCAACAGCATAGTAGCGCTGTTCAAAAAATAAACAAAATCTGATGAAGTTTATGTAATTCTAGTTTTAATGGGTTTTATTAAGCAACATAATCCCATATTTATGAAAAATAAATCAAAAAATGATTGGTTTTTACATGAGCGGCATTATAATAGCGGATCTTGCAAGCACACAGATGAAACGGCAAAAGTAGAATATTGAGGAATATATGGCATTAGTAGTATCTAAACCAACCTCGCCAGGGCGACGTTTTTTAATTAAGGTTGTAAATAAAGACTTACATAAAGGTCAACCACATGGTTCTTTAGTTACGACGAAGAAAAAGACGGGTGGTCGAAACAATTTAGGACGGATTACATGCCGACACATCGGTGGAGGTCATAAGCAAAAGTATCGTCTAATTGATTTTAAACGCAATAAAGATGGCGTATCCGGTCAAGTTGAAAGATTGGAATATGATCCTAACAGAACGGCACATATTGCATTAGTTCTGTATGCAGATGGTGAAAGACGGTACGTGATAGCACCAAGTGGCTTAAAAGTGGGTGATCAAATTCACTCTGGTGAAAACTCACAAATCAAGGTTGGTAATTGCTTACCATTAGCAAATATACCTATTGGTTCTGTTATTCATTGCCTGGAGCTAAAGCCTGGAAAAGGCGCTCAATTAGCACGTAGCGCAGGTGCTTCAGTTCAATTGATCGCACGTGAAGGAATTTATGTAACAGTAAGACTGCGATCGGGTGAAATGAGAAAAATTCTTTCTGAATGTCGTGCTGTCATAGGTGAAGTGAGTAACTCAGAAAATAATTTAAGATCCTTGGGTACTGCAGGTGCTAAAAGAAGACGTGGAATTAGACCTACCGTTAGAGGTGTAGCAATGAATCCTGTAGATCACCCACATGGCGGTGGTGAGGGTAAAACTTCAGGTGGTCGTCATCCAGTAACTCCTTGGGGTGTTCCAACCAAGGGTTATAAGACACGTAAAAATAAGCGTACTGAAAAATATAGGGTACGTGATAGAAATCGATAAGAGTGATTTTATTTATTTTTTTATTAAGAGTGAGGGTTACAGAGTGCCACGTTCAGTAAAAAAAGGACCATTTGTCGATAGACACTTGATGAAAAAAGTAGAAGAGACTGTAGCATCAAAAAATAAACGACCTGTTAAAACATGGTCGCGTCGATCTATGGTGCTTCCTGAAATGGTTGGTATAACAATAGCTGTGCACAACGGCAGATTGCATGTACCAGTTTTCATTACAGAAAATATGGTGGGACACAAGTTGGGAGAGTTCGCTGCTACACGTACATTTCGTGGACACTCAGGCGACAAAAAAGTCAAAGGTAAAGATGAGCAGTCATCTGGAAAAACATCAGATAAATAAAGATAGCAGGGGGTAAATGATGGAAGTCGCGGCAAGATTAAAATATGCCAGACTGTCAGCACAAAAATGTCGGCTTGTGTGTGATCTTATTCGAGGATTGCCAGTTGACCGTGCTTTGGACGTATTGCGATTTAGTACTAAAAAGTCAGCGACAGTGGTAAAAAAAGTACTGGAGTCGGCGATTGCAAATGCTGAACATAATCAAGGTACTGACATAGATGAGCTAAAGATTAGTAAGATTTATGCTGATCAGGCCTCCACTTATAAAAGAATGCATGCAAGGGCAAAGGGTCGAGGTTGCAGGATCCTAAAACCAACTTGTCACATTACCGTTGTTGTGTCTAACAGTGAGGAGAATAAATAATGGGACAAAAGGTACATCCAATAGGAATGCGCTTGGGTATAGTAAAAGACTGGTCTTCAAGATGGTATGCATCATCAAAAGATTTTGCAGATACTTTATGTGCAGATATTAAAGTACGTGACTATTTAAAAAATAAACTTGCTCAAGCTGGTATAAGCCGTATTCAAATTGATAGACCAGCACGCAATGCTAAAATCACAGTATATGCGGCACGACCTGGTGTCATTATAGGTAAAAGTGGTAAAGAAATAGAAACATTAAGAGACGAAGTTAATAAAATTCTTCATATACCAGTACATATAAGTATTGAAGAAGTGCGTAAGCCTGAGTTAGATGCTAAGTTGGTTGCGGAAGCTGTCGCACAACAATTAGAAAAACGTGTCATGTTTAGAAGAGCAATGAAGCGTGCAGTAACTACAGCAATTCGCTTAGGTGCTAAAGGCATTAAAATTTGTGTTAGTGGTAGATTAGGTGGTTCTGAAATTGCTCGAAGTGAATGGTATAGAGAAGGAAGAGTACCTTTACATACACTTCGCGCAGACATTGATTACGGTTTAGGTGAAGCTTTTACCACATACGGTGTTATTGGTGTCAAAGTATGGATATTTAAAGGTGAAATTATCGGTGATAGAGAGCAGAGTGAAGCAAGTACAGAAAAGGCTTCGGGAAAACAGGAGAAGTAAAAAATGCTGCAGCCTAAGCGAACAAAGTATCGTAAGCAATTTAAAGGCCGTAATCGTGGTGTTGCAACGCGTGGAAATAAAGTCAGCTTTGGCGAGTTTGGTTTAAAGTCATCAGAGCACGGAAGAATTACTTCCAGACAAATTGAAGCGGCACGACGTGCGATGTCAAGACACGTTAAACGTGGTGGAAAGATTTGGATTAGAATATTTCCTGATAAACCCATTACTAAAAAGCCATTAGAAGTAAGACAAGGTAAAGGTAAAGGTAATGTTGAATATTGGGTTGCAGTAGTTCAGCCTGGACGGATGATGTTTGAGATTGAAGGTGTTACAGAGCTTGTGGCACGAGAGGCATTGAAGCTAGCTGCTGATAAATTGCCTGTAAAAACAATCTTTGAAGAGCGGACGATAATGTGATGAATACAACTGAATTAAGAAATAAATCAACTGAAGAATTAAACGCTGAGTTATTGTCACTACTAAAAGAGCAGTTTAATCTTCGTGTGCAAAAAGGTATTGGTCAGGCACCTCAAGCGAACCTTTTTAAAACGGTGAGAAGACAAATCGCTCGAATTAAGACCATCGTACGTGAGAAAGAAGGTTTATAAGTTATGATTGAGCAAAATGAAGCGGGTAGAAGTGTAATTGGGACTGTCGTAAGTAACAAAATGCACAAAACAATTGTTGTGGAAGTTGAGCGTAAAGTTAAACATCCACTCTATGGTAAGTACATGAAAAGATTTTCAAAAATGTATGCACATGATGACGCCAATGTTTGCAAGGTCGGAGATATTGTGTTGATTAAACAAAGTCGTCCAATATCTAAGACAAAACATTGGGAATTAGTGCGTGTAGTGGATAAGAACGAACAAGATATTATTTTGTAACATGATAAATTTTATAATATTTTGTAATTCTTTATTTATTTTTATGATAAACATGATAGTATTGGCGGTCTTTGTTTCCGTCAGATTAATTGGAGTAAATGCATGATTCAGACGCAGACAATACTCGATGTGGCGGATAATAGTGGTGCGCGTCGTGTTATGTGTATTAAGGTGCTAGGTGGATCACGTCGCCGTTATGCAAATATAGGTGATGTTATTAAAATTAGCGTAAAAGAAGCAGCTCCTAGAGGTAGAGTTAAAAAAGGGGAAGTGTTAAATGCTGTGATTGTCAGAACGTGCAGTGGTGTAAGACGTTCAGATGGATCACTTATACGCTTTGATGAGAACTCCGTAGTACTGTTAAATGCACAAATGCAGCCTATTGGTACACGCATATTTGGGCCTGTAACACGCGAGCTACGCGGTGAAAACTTTATGAAAATCATCTCATTAGCCCCCGAAGTACTGTAAGTATGAAGTGAAGAGTATACGAATATGAGAAAGATTAAAAAAGGTGATGAAGTTGTAGTTATCACAGGAAAAGATAAAGGTAGAAAAGGCGTTGTGCTATCTGTTGTGCTAGACGGTGAAAAACTCGTTGTTGAGGGCATAAATACAGTAAAGAAGCATGTTAAGGCTAATCCTAACACAGGCGATCGTGGTGGCATTATCATTAAAACGCAACCTATACATCGTTCAAATGTAATGCTATATGATCAAGCATCAGGAAAAGGCAGTCGTGTAGGCATACGTATATTAGAAGATGGACGTAAAGTGCGTTATATCAAAACCACTGACGAAGTAATAGATGTTTGATAACGGGTGAGCCATGGCAAGATTGTTAGAGTATTACAGAAAAGATGTAGTTGAGAAACTAAAAGCAAAATTTGCTTATAAATCTTCAATGCAAGTTCCACGCATAACCAAGATCACATTGAATATGGGTCTAGGTGAAGCAAGAGAAGATAAAAAAGTTATCCCAGCAGGAATGAGTGATCTAGGAAAAATTGCAGGGCAAAAACCTGTTGCAACCATATCTAGAAAATCCATTGCAGGTTTCAAACTTAGAGAAAACTGGCCAATAGGATGTAAGGCTACTCTCCGTGGCGAACGCATGTATGAATTTTTAGACAGATTGATTTCGATAGCCTTGCCTAGAGTTAGAGATTTCCGAGGTTTGTCAATCAAATCTTTTGATGGTCGTGGAAATTATAGTCTAGGATTGAAAGAACAGATTGTATTTCCAGAAATTGATTATGACAAAATTGATGCTTTGAGAGGTTTGGATATCACGATAACCACTAATGCAAAGACGAACAAAGAAGCTCAAGCTTTATTAGAAGCTTTTAGTTTTCCATTTAAAGAAAAAGATATAGGCTAACACATGGCAAAAACATCAATGATCGAACGTGAAAAACGACGTGCAAAGTTGAATCAGAAATATGATACGAAGCGAAAGGAACTTAAAACTATTGTAAGTAGCATACATTCAACAGATGAAGAACGATTTGATGCTGAGAATAAGCTTCAAATGCTGCCGCGTGACTCGAGTCGATCAAGGCAGCGGCATCGTTGCAGATTATGCGGAAGATCCAGAGCGTATAATAGATTGACGGGATTATGTCGAATACATATGAGATCAGCTGTAATGAATGGATTTGTTCCTGGCATGCATAAGGCGAGTTGGTAATATATAAAGGTAGGGGTGTATACAAATGACAATGCAAGATCCAATAGCGGATATGTTGACGAGAATCCGAAATGCACAAGCTGTCGGCAAAGAACAGTTAACGCTACCGTCATCTAATTTTAAATTAGCAATTCTTCGTGTATTAAAAGAAGAAGGTTATATTAAAGATTATCATTCACAGACGGTAGATGGCAAAAGTGACATAACAGTCGTTTTAAAATATTACCAAGGTCGGCCTGTTATTGAAAAAATACAACGTGTTAGTAAACCAGGTTTACGTAATTATCAACGAAATGATGAACTTCCAGTTGTCAGTGCAGGTATGGGAATAGCTATTGTCTCAACATCTAAAGGTGTGATGACAGAGCGTGCTGCTCATGCACAAAAGCTTGGCGGCGAAGTTTTATGTATAGTTGAGTAGGGAGTATAGGCAATGTTAATAACATCAAGAGTTGGTAGAAAGCCTGTCATAATCCCTGCAGGTGTTAATGTAAATGTGCAAGATGAAATGATCACAATTAAAGGACCAAAAGGGACGTTGAGTCTTCAATTAGATCCAAGTATTGAGGTTTTAATTGAAAATAATAAACTGGAAATAAAACCAAGCACAAACATATCGTATTGTAGATCAGGTTCAGGCAAAAGAAAAAAGAATGCTATACCAGGCACAATTAGATCTCAAATTAATAATGCTGTTCACGGTGTAACAACTGGTTTTGAACGAAAGTTAAACTTGGTAGGTGTAGGCTATCGTGCGCAAATGAAAGGTAAAGTATTAAATCTTTCTCTTGGTTTTTCTCATCCAGTTGAGTTTCAGGCACCCGAAGGTGTAACGATAGAGACGCCAAGTCTTACTGAAATTCTTATTAAAGGAGCTAACAAGAAGCATGTAGGTGATGCTCTTGCAAAAATTGTTGCTATAAGACGGCAAGAACCCTACAAAGGTAAAGGCGTTGTTAATCCTCTTAAACCGGTTGTTCGTAAAGAAACCAAGAAGAAATAATAGAGTATATTGAGATGAATAAAAAAGATCAAAGACTGCGTAGAGCTAAACGTGGAAGAATGAAATCAAAAGAGTTAGAGTCTGTGCGCTTATGCATACAT
>Ga0207028_1062_pt1 | contig 26191 bp, 24 predicted proteins | sample Alteio_BWMinCont_41_FD_153287 | JGI IMG/M metagenome (GOLD analysis project Ga0207028, IMG submission 153287) | Enriched cells from forest soil in Barre Woods Harvard Forest LTER site, Petersham, Massachusetts, United States -... | ecosystem: Environmental > Terrestrial > Soil > Temperate forest >... | reverse complement strand
CCCATTTTTTTAATAACGGTTGTTTCTTTTGCGTCTTGTTCAGTAAGAATTTCACGCTCTTCCTGAAAATGAGAATGTCTACCTAACAACTTTTCCAGAAGGAGTGTTTCATGAATCAGAATATGTATATCATCTTTTGCATGAAAAACAGGGAGATTATTTTCTTCTGTTTGATAGTCAAGAGCGAAATTTGGATCTGTTAATGCTAATTTACTTTCTGAATAACTGGTAAAACCTCTGGTATGTATAGTCGCACTCTGTGATGCGGGGTACTACAATTTGCGTAAATATTCATAAAGCGGGGGTTCACCTTTAAAAGGTTCTACGCGTAATGCCCGAACCATTTTAATTTTTTTATACGGCGAATTTTCTTCCCAAGGAGAGAGAGGCGCCGCTTGTTTCTGTAAAAAATCCTGTACAAAAGCACTGGTGGTTAAGAGCAAAAAGCATTCATCCTGAAATTTAGCCGGATCTTGAGTGTTAATTTTATGAAATTCACCGCGAAGGAAGGGGTTAATATCCATAGTTTGCGTATAATAATCAATAGCTAATTTAAGTGCCTGCGTTAGTTCTTCAGGATTTTGCTTTTCATCTCCTGAAATAACAAATTTGTCATAACTTTCGTTACTTTTTAAAATTTTCCGCATTTTCATCAGATAGAAATCACGTTCATTTTTTTTAAACGTTCCTAAATGTGAAAAATGACTGAATTGTAGTAACAAACTGATATTATGTTTTATATCAACGTTGTCGCTTTTTGATTTTTGTTCTATAATCAATTCACCTTTTTCCATGGAGAATGTGCTTTCATAGTTTTCAGATAATAAATTGTGAATGATGGTCTCTAATAAAGAGGTCGCTTCATTTTTGTTAAGGGGACCGGCTTCAAAACTACTGGTAGTCACTATCATGGCCTCGAAATTGCGATTGCTTAAATATATATCACACAAATAAGATGTGACCATTATATAGACTAAAATGCCGCAATTCAGCTAAAAAAGTATTAAATCGTTTAATTTATTGATATTAAAAGAAAATAAAATTCAAACTCTTAATCTTTACTTAAGATTAATAGCATAATATACACACTTTGTATAATGTGTGTATAAATTTATGTCATTTTCTCATCGCAAAAAAGCAAAAGTTATTTCACATCCCATCATTAATTATATCTGGATAGGCCCTCCATCTGGTTCAGATGGTGTTATTTCTGGACATGATATTGCTGGACCTATTCATATGGCGCAAGTTAATCAATCAAATAAAATCATTTTTTGGTGCCTGGAGGAATATAAAGACCATTATAGGATGCAATTTAGTGATCATTCTATTGAGGTAGTCGGTATACAATCATTCTTAACAAGAGATTTTGAAGATCCAACCTTGAATCAAACAGCAGAACAATTAAGACATATTGGAAGGGAAACACTGGGTTGGGGAAAAAACACACAAGATTTTAACAGAGGCGCAGTTCGAGATCGTGTTTCATTTAAAAATGTTTTTTCATTATTTTTATTGGCCTTAGGGGGATCCACACCGGATGCGGAATTAGACTTAGGTGGTGTATATACACTAGATACCAATGTCAGACCAAAAGCAGGTATAAGTGCTTTAATCTTACCTGATTATAACGAATTTAAAATTCCCAGGCTACCTAAGCAAATTGAATGCTGGATGCTATATGCCCCATCAAATAATGACAGAGCAAAAGCTGTTTTAAATTATTATTTACAACAATGGCATATAGCAGAGGATATTTTTCAACAAGAAGGAGGGTATACTGAAACATACTATCGCTATATGGGAGGCCTTATGTTAAATGCATTATCTTCTATAAAGCATATGCCATGTGAGTATTGGCATCTTTCGTTAGAAAAAGAGGGAGTAATAATGATAGATTTATTGAACCTTGAAAAAAGATATTATAATACACATAAGTTTGAAAATCGTTCAGAACATGAAAATAAAAAATTCTTAGTAAAAAATAACTTTATGTTGTTTGTTGCTCATGGCAATTTACCCTCTGTATTTGCAGATAATATAAAAACAATTATTTTTGATTATACTTACGAACAAGAAAATTGTTTAATACAAGAATTAAGTCGAAATATCGCAGATAAAGGATCTAAACCAGGAGAAGTATTTTTTGCAATTCAACAAAATGATGTTTCAAGGCTGCAAGAATTATTGAAATATGGTCATGATATCAATCAAAAAATAACATACGACGAATACAAAAACGTGACCCCCTTACATTTTGCAATTATGTACAATAAAGTGGAATCTCTCATATTTCTTTTAGATAATAATGCTGATCCCAATCAGGTCATGTTTTATATAAACAAACCATTTACTACATTTGAATTAGCATCAACAAAGCCTCAATGTAAAGCGATATTAGAAGAATATTTAAAAAAAATAGCTGATCTCAGATCAAGTATATAAATAATACCCACAAATACCAATAAACTCATGAAGTGCGATAGTTGTCGTATCTAAAGCATGAATATTAGGTAAAAAACTTAATATACTGTAACGATGATCATATACTTCGTATCCCATCGGTGCAGGTATCACAGTTATAGTATGATGCTTCTTAAAGTTCAACATACTACGAGGCATATGCCATGCATTTGTGACTAAATAAATGGTGTTAAATTGATATTGTTTAAAGATAGGTGCTAAAAATTCACTTTCTTCAGCTGTATTATGGCTTTTATCTTCCTTAATCATAGCTGTGATACCAAAATCATTTCTTAATGTATCACTCATCAGATCCGCTTCGGTATCTTTAGATCCGTCAGTCCCTCCCGAGACTATAATAGGTAAATTTGTTATGTGATGAAGATAGGCAGCGTAGCGTACTCTATTAAATGTAGCATCTGAAACAGTATGCTTATGATGCTGTTCTACATGAATGGCATCTCCACCGCCTAATACCACAATTGCAGTATGTTTGTTAGATGCATTGTGATGGTTTAAATATAAGGTAGGGAATTGATTTTGTAATATTTCTATGAGGTTATAAGCTACGATAGGCATACTGGCCAACCATAAGCTTGCGATGGCAGTGATGATAAATATTTTCCCTAACATGGGTCTCTGCCAATAAAAAAATATACCTAGGATAGCTAGTACAATATTCAATCCAGGAGGCAATATCCAAGGATTCAAGTAATGTGAAAAAGTCATAAGTATTCCTTTATGCAATGCCTTATCTTTTTATATACTATTATTTATTCATTGAGAAAGAAAGGAATGCGAATGACTATACAAATTCATCCTACAGCCATCATAGATGAAGGTGCTTACATAGGGGAAAATACAGCAGTGTGGCATTGGGTCCATGTATGTCAAGGAGCAAAGATAGGCTCATACTGCTCATTGGGTCAGAATGTATTTGTGGGAAATAAAGTCGTTATAGGCAATAATGTTAAAGTTCAAAACAATGTTTCGATATACGATAATGTTACTTTAGAAGACGACGTGTTTTGCGGACCAAGCATGGTTTTTACAAATGTTTATAATCCACGCGCCGCTATTTCTCGTAAAAATGAATATCGCAATACTCTTGTAAAAAAAGGCGCTACACTAGGTGCAAATTGTACTATTATTTGTGGTGTAACCATAGGGTCTTATGCATTTATAGGTGCGGGTAGTGTTGTAAAATGCGATGTGCCTGATTATGCCTTGATGGTAGGCATACCTGCCCGTCAAATTGGATGGATGAGTCAATATGGTGAAAGACTGGATTTACCATTAAAAGGCGATGCTGAAGTCGTATGTCCAAATACAACCAAACAATATTTTCTAAAGAATGGAATTTGTTATACAAACAGTTAAAAGTAGGGATACTCCATGGAATTCATTGATCTTAAAAAACAATATGAACATTTAAAATTAGATATTCATCATCGTATAAACACTGTTCTTGAACATGGTCAATATATTCTTGGCCCTGAAGTGAAAGAATTAGAAGAAAAACTGGCTTCCTATGTTGGAGTGAAACATTGCATTACTGTCGCAAATGGAACGGACGCTCTTTTAATAGCCATGATGGCACTTCAGATTCAACCAGGCGATGAGATCATTACTTCACCATTTACTTTTATTGCGAATGGAGAAATGATTACATTATTAGGTGCCAAACCTGTTTTTGTTGATATTGATCCAGGAACATATAACATCGATGTCAATCAAATAGAAAAAGTTATGACGTCTAAAACAAAATGCATGATGCCTATCAGTCTTTATGGGCAATGCGCAGATATGGATGCAATCAATATCATTGCCGAAAAATATAATTTACCTGTGATTGAAGACGCTGCCCAAAGTTTTGGTGCAAGCTATAAAGGTAGAAAATCATGTGGATTATCACGCATAGGATGTACAAGCTTTTTTCCTTCCAAACCATTAGGATGTTATGGTGATGGAGGGGCTTGTTTCACGGATGATGATGAGCTTGCCATGACGCTTAGACAAATTCGTGTACATGGTCAGAGTCAACGATATTATCATTCATTACTTGGAGTAAATAGTCGTCTAGATACCTTACAAGCGGCTATTTTACTTGCAAAATTAACTGTTTTTGATGAGGAAATAAAAGCAAGAAAGGAAATAGCATCTTTTTATAATCATTTATTACCCGATTATATTAAAAAAATAAATGTTTCTTCAAATAATACTTGTGTATATGCCCAATATACTATCGAAGTTCCAAGACGAAATACTATTCAAGCCTATTTACAAAAAATGCATATTCCAATGGCCATTCATTATCCTGTTCCTTTAAGTTTGCAGCCTGTTTTTAAAAATTTACATTATAAAGAAGGTGACTTTCCTTTTGCTGAACGAGCAGCAAAACAAGTCATGAGTATACCCATGCATCCTTATTTAACAAGAGATCAACAACAATTCATTGTTAGTCATTTGTTGAAGGCGTTAGAATTCAACGAAGAACAAGTATTCTCATGATACCTATATTAAAATCATATAGCAGTTATCATATTGCTGTTTTTTTATCTTCATTAAGTATGGTATTTGGTATCCTACGAGAATTTCTTATTGTAAGTTTATTGGGACTCACCTTAACCAATGATACCTTACAAATATATTTATCTATATTCTACACTGTTGGCCTGACAATTGATGCTATGCGCTTGTCATGCCTTAATTTGTTTTCAATTCTTCCTTTGTCACGTATTTTATTGTCCGCTTCTATCATAAGTCTTCCTTTTTCTATCGGTATTGGCATGATTATGTCTATTTCTGTAGGAGGTCTAGATAGTCACATTTTAATAATTACCATGATAGGCAGTTATCTAAATCTCATGGCAGCCTTATTAATTACATATAAACAAAGGCATAATGTATTTTTAGCGGCGCAAATTATTAATGTACTTCCTAATTTCATTTTAATTCCGGGTGTTATGCTTTGTTATTGGATATCCAATAAACAGGCTGTTTTTGGCATTGTCATTTTGACAAGTATGATTCCCTTATTTCAATGTATTTTATTGTTATTATTACCTAATCATGCTATTGAAAAAAAAGAAGAAAAACAAATGAGTTTATTGGCAAGTTTATTAGTTTTTGTTCGACATTTTAGCGCTTCACTCGGTGAACAATTATTTCAAATTATTATTCGCGCTGCCTTTTTTAATTATCAAGCAGGATATTTATCCCTATTTGCTATCGCTATACGAATTTATACAGGATTACGATTTATTTTAATTGATTCTTATATTGGCTCTAAATTAGCTCATTGGGAAAAAGAATTACAACAGGATGATGATTATTTAATTAAAATGATAAATTCGACGATATTGAGTTCCATATTCGTATTTATATCTTTATATATTAGCTTATTAGCAACAAATGATTTAATGCATCTTGCCATTCAAGTCATCATTTTATTAATTTTTGGATTTTATTTTTCAACATTAGTGCGTATTATTTATTTTAAAATCAACAGACATAAAAGTCATACCGCATTAATCATAAGATTTGCTTCTTATGAATTTATTTTTGCAGGTATTGCTTTTATCTTAACTAAACAGTTAAATGATTCTTTACTTTCGATCATGTGGATAGGTTATGTCGCTAAACCTTTTACGCAATTATTATTTTTACGCAAGCATTTTTTATTCGCTAGGGAATATGGATGAATTATCTTAAAAAATTTTTTTATCTGTTAGATAATTATATGATAGCACGTTTACAAAATAGAGCATCAACCGCATTATTTTGGTATCTTCCAGAGCCACCTAACATAACATCAACAGATGATTTAATGTGCTATAAAAAATCAACATTGACGCCTTTATATTTAATAGATTATCGTCAAAAACTTAAATACTCACTGGAAAATAAAGATGGAATTATAGTACTTCCTTATCATAAGCCCATTGGAAATCAAATAAATCCTGAAGCAGCATTTCAATATGCATTAGGATTGCATGACCAATATTGTTTGACTAAACAACAAGTTTGGCTAGATAAGTTTTTTAAATATGCCGATTATTTTATAAACATACAATCCAAAGATGGATCGTGGAATTACGAATTTGATTGGTATACTTCAAAAGCACCCTGGCACTCAGCATTGGCGCAAGCAAGAGGAGCATCGGTGATGTTGCGTGCATGGTTATATACTAAAAATATAATCTATTTAGATGCTGCAAAAAAAGCATTAAATAAGTTTTCCATACCCACTCATGAAGATGGCTTTCTACATTATTTTGCAGAAGGACAATGCTTTTATTTTGAAGAATATCCTAAAACACCCACAGGCGTCATTAATGGATTTATGGCATCATTAATAAGTATTTGGGAATTAAATTATTGGATAAATGAAAAATGGTTAAATGATCTTTGGAACCAAGGTATGGATTCATTAAAAAAAATGTTGCCTTATTATACAACAGGATGGTGGTCTATCTATGATCTTGATGATGCAACACCCTTAGTAAATGTGAATAGTCCTCGTTATCATTTACTTGAAATGCATTATTTAAAAGTGTTAAGCATTTTAGCTGTATCACCGCTTATTGAAGAAGTGTATGAAACACGTAAAAAACAATATCATAAATTATTATTGAAATACACAGCATTAGGAACGAAATTATTAAGAAAAATCATTTATAAATGAGAATATATTTGTGGCAATGATATTATTTGTTTCATTATTTTGTATTGTCTTCGTGTCTTTTTTAGCGAACCCTGCACCGGTGTCGATAGAACTTATTGATTTAATTTTAATTATATTACCCTTTTTTTTAGGTGTTTTTAGTCTACTAGTCACACGAAATTATAAATTATATCGAACAGAGTACCCTTTGTTATTTGCAGCCCTATTATATTTAAGTTATTTATTGATTTCATCGCTTATTGGATTATCACATGGAATTCCTTTATTAAATGTATTACGCTCCATTGGGCCATATATCAATTTTTTTCCATTATTATTACTTGGTTTTTTATCTAGCAAAACATTTCGTCCTTCTATGGTTATGATATCTCTCATTATTGTTGGAGTATTTCAGATAATATATTTATTTTATTTATATTTTATTTATTCAGGTGTTGCATCTACAACACTTCATATCTTAATTAATCGAATTACTTTTATGGATCAGCGTACAACGCTGCCTTTATTTTTGTCCGTCACCATACTTCCCATTGTTTTATCTGTCCAATTAAAAAATAGTCTAATAAAAATGTTATGTTTTATATTAATCTTAATGGGATTTTTTGCTGGAATTATCACATTAACACGAGCTATTTTTCTTTCTATGATCTTTGGTTGGATAGTATTTTTAATACTTTATTTATATTATCAATCAAAAATAAATTCATCTTTTCTGTTACCTTTAATTAAAAAAATATCTATGTATTTGCTTTTTTTTATATGCATTATATTACTCATATCATGCTTTAAAAAAATTCAAATGATTGAAACAGGTTTATTATCACGTTTTTATGATCACTCTCCGCTACACCACGCAGATTATAGCAATGGCAGGTTGTATGATGAATGGATACCCGCCTTAATGACATGGGCCAATTCTGACATATTAAGTTTATTTTTTGGCATAGGCGCTGGATATCCTTTTATCGTGCTATCAGGTGAAGAAAGAACATATATACATAATCTATGTATTTATAATCTTGTTTATGGTGGTTTTTATGGTTTATTTACATGTTTATTATTATATATAACACTTTTTAAGAGTTTGATTTATCGTGCTTTTCAAGCTCAAAATATCATGTATCTGGCTTTTGCAGCCTTATTAATGAGTATGTTTTTTTATGCTCAATTTTTTGCTGTTCATAAAGGACTGGCATTTAATGTTATGTTATTTTTAATTATATCTATCGCTTTATCTCAGCCAAGCAGATTAAATAAGTAGGAGTTCACAAGGAATGTGTGGAATTAGCGGAATATTTTCAAACTATATTACTGAGCAACATCATGTGCTTATTGACAAAATTCTTAAAAGTCAATTGTCACGAGGGCCTGATCATCAGGCCATGCTAACTATGAAAGGCAATGATAGTCAGGCTATATTAGGCCATAATCGATTAAGCATTATCGACTTATCCAAACAAGCTAATCAGCCGATGTGGGATTCAACACATCGCTATTGTATTTCATTCAATGGCGAAATTTATAATTATATCGAATTACGTAAAGAACTGATTCGCCTTGGCTATACATTTAATACTCATAGTGATACTGAGGTAATTTTAAATGCATTTGATTATTGGGGAGTTTCTGCGCTTAATCAATTTATGGGCCCTTTTGCATTTGCTATGTTTGATAGTCAAACAGATCAATTATGGCTTTGCCGCGATCGATTTGGTGTAAGACCTTTATTTTATATCATAGTGCAAAATGTTTTATATTTTGCTTCTTCAACAAGAGAACTTGCAAAATTTTTTAATTTAAAACCCAATTTATCTTATGTTGCCCAAGGATTAAAGTATCTTGTCTATGAAGATGGCAGCGATCAATCGCCTTATGAAAAAATCTTTTCCCTGCAAGCAGGTTCATATTTACAAGCTAAATTAGATGTTGAAAACAAATTATCAATTAATCATAAAGTTTATTATGAGCTCGATAAAAATGTTGAGAACCAGGCAAATAGCATTCCTATGAATGATATCAATCATTTGTTAGAAATCATTTATCAAACATTAGAACAGTCAGTCAATATACGCTTACGTACCGATGTGTCATTTGCTCTTTCTTTAAGTAGCGGATTAGATTCTTCAACTATTGCATCACTTGTTAATCAGTCTCATAAAAATACCGTAGGATTTTCATTTGGTCACCCTGATCATGCAAATTCAGAAGGCCCTCTTATTGAAAAATGTGCAAAATTCCTAAATATGAAAATGGAATATGTATGGCCGACTGCAGGTGAAATGATAGAAGGTTTATATAAAACTATCGAAATGCAAGACGCCCCTTTTAGTAGTTTAAGTGTGGTCGCTCAATATTTACTTTATCAAAAAGTTCATTCATGCGGCATTAAGGTTTTATTAGGAGGGCAGGGTGGCGACGAATCCTTTATGGGTTATAAAAAATTTTATATATTTTGGTTACAACAATTAGTTAAGCAAAAAAAATATTTCTCTGCAGTAAAAAATATCTTTCAATTATTTCCTATGCTCATGGCTGAATTGTCATCTTTAGGTATATATTGGCGGCATCGACATCGCTATTTGAATCAAAAAGAAGTTGTTAACACACTTCATTTACCAACACCTTCATTACTTCATGTCAGTCATACTCAAAATATATTAAAACGACAGATGCAAGATGTGACTCAATTCAGTTTACCTACATTATTACGATATGAAGATCGCAATGCAATGGCACATGGAGTTGAAAGTCGTCTACCATTTTTAGATCATAGATTAGTGGAATTGGGACTTGCTTTACCAGAAGCTATTAAATTGCGCGCCGGATATGGAAAATGGCCTATACGACAAATCATGTGTGATAAAATACCTAATCAAATAAGATTAGCTCGATATAAAAGAGGATTTGACATACCTCTGTCTTCACTCTTAAAAGCAGGATTAGGTCATTCGATTCGTACTACATTAAAGAATAATAAACATGGTATTCACGAATTTTTAAAGCACCCCACAAAAATTGAATCTGATTTTTCTGATGAACAATTATTACAAAGACAAAATGAATAGGAGATACAGTCGTGAGTTTTGAACCATGGATGTGTTTTCGCTTTAAGGCGATGTCTATTATATCTAAAAGAGGATCTTCATCTGGCCCATAAATATGTTGAAGTTTTTCAGGATGATCTGCTGACTGGTTGAATTTTAAATTTTTTTTGACATTAGGAGGTAGCTGATTGTCCTTGTCTTCTAAGGGCACTTTTTTTACTTTATTTCTTTCTTTTTCATCATTTTCATCATCAGCCTTTATATAATAAAAAATATTATCTTGCTCTTTATAAAGGTACAAATGATCTAGATCTGAAATCTTGTACTTTTCAAGCTCGGGAGGCTCCATTAAAAAGACATAAGAATATATTCTAAATATCTCAAGCATCCCTGTATCGTGAACCCCATTGAGCCAATTTTCCAGAATAGCTTGCATTTGATGGTTATTAGGTGCAGGTGAATGCATGATGAAAAAATCTGGATATAAGGTTAGATTTTCCTCTTCCAGCCCATCAGTCTGAGCAGCAACCCATACTTCATCAGTTACAACTTTGTTTAAATCAATCCGTTTTCCATCGCTTGGAAAAACATTGGTATCGAAAAAAAAGCCGCCTTGGGTAGCCAATAAGAATAAGGAAAATACATCTTTGAAGGCCACTCTATCATTTGTTATATCGCTTTTTGCTTTGGTATTTATAAGAGTTTCTAATATTTTTGCCTCCTTTCGCTTGTTTTTTTCCTCTGCCACATGTGCTTCGATAGAGCAAACTTGAATATTATCGACTCCAGCTTTAGTAAATTGTGACTCATAAAAAGTTTTATATTCTTCTAAACACCAAAACTTAACAGTATCATTGCTATTCTGTGCTTTTAAATTTCGTGCCATAGCAATTGGACCCGCAACATCATGGCCAGCTATAGCATTGGGATTAGTTTTTGTAGGGGGACCTACCCATAGATAATGAATTAAAGCCATTCGTTACCTCTTCTCCATATTGACTTTAATGTTTATTATAGCATATTAATTACATTATTATTGAACAACATAACAAAAATTGTTGAAACTTTAAAAGTTCCTAAACTCGATATTTTTTTGAATCGTTCGGGTCTTATTTATATCTTATTGATTTATATGAGGAACAGCTTTTTTCGACATTTTTTCATGGAAATATTTAAGCTGTCCCATAAGGTCCGATTTTTCCTGTATTAAAAACAATTTTTCTTGTCTAAGGAGTTCAATTTTGTCATCACTTTGTAATAAAGTTTTTTGTAATTTATCACATTGATCTGTCAATACAGCAAGTTGTTTTTCTATCTCTGAAAGCTGCTGGGTTTTATTATGTAAACTACCTTGTAATATAGACATTTGTTGTTGGTTTTGTTCATGTCTGTCTTTATAGATGATAAGTTCATGTGAATTGTTTTGAAATTTTTGTGCTAACTCATGATTATTTTTTTGCAAAGTATCGTATTGATCTTTGAGATGGTGAATATCGATATCTTTTTCATGGATTTGTTGTTGGAATGCTTGATGTTGCTGTTGATAAGTTGAAATTGTGCGTTGTAATTCATTTATTTCTTGTTTAAATTGAATTTGTTGATTTTCCATAAGCAAGTTTTGTTCAATTCTTGCCTGTTGTACAGCTTGTTGATAGTGTTCTAGGTTTGCCTGGATGTTTGCAGCTAATTGATGCAACCTGGCATTTTCAGATTTATGATCATCAATTTGTAGTGTAGCTGTTTGGTAACGTTCGCTTAATTTAGCAAATTCGTGTTCTGCTTGTTGTAATTTTTTTGTATATTCTATGGTTGATTGTTTTTCTACGGACAAAAGTTCATCAACTTCATGAAATTTGATTTTTAGTTCAGCATGTTCACGTTGAACTTGGTATAAAGTTTGTCTTGATTCTTCAAGTTGTTGATTGTTAGCGGTTTCAATTTCGGTAATGCGCTGTTCGGCTTTATTATTTATCCGTTCCCACAGCCCTGTGACAAGTGATAGTAATTCTGTAGGAAGATTTCCCTGGGCTTCATTGTTTTTTGATTTCCATGTCTTTAAATGTTGAATAATAGTGGATTTACTGCCTGTACCCAATAATTCCCTAATATTATCAACGGTAGGTGTTTTCCCTCTCCCTTGTAGTTGTCGTGCAGCATTTTCTATATCAAGCAATGTGACGCCAGCTCTTCCCATGAAGATTTCCCCTCAATAATAAAAGAAATTATTTTAACCGTTGTTCGATGGTATGTCTTCTAAATATTTGATAAATCAATACGGCCAGGCAGCTTAATATAAGTCCAATAAACAAACTAGAAAAACCAATGACAGTCATTTTAATTGCAAATGGCATATCAGGAAAAGTAGCAAAAGATAAAATACGAATATCACTTACAATACCGGCATTAATCACTTCTTGTTCGTGTATTTTATTTAACAATAAGGTGTAAAGATTATTTTTCACATTCATGTCACGAGCTAGATTAACCGCTACCTGATCTTCCGAGGGCAATTTTTTTATTTGTGTGAGTATCTCATCATGTCTTTTTACTAATTCTTTATGTTTTTGATTAAGAGAAATAATAAAGGGATGATATGAGGTATATTGCTGCGACATATCCATTTTTTTTAATTGAGTTGCTTCTAATTCTTCATCAATTTCTCTTAAATGATTAAGAAGATATTGTGTTTGTAATTTTATATCAATTTTTCCATTTTTAGTTCTATACAAATTTAATTTTTCTTCAGCTTCATTTAAAGACGCTTGAACAATTGGAAGCTGATGATATAAAAATTCCAGGGTATTTTTAGATTCCAGGGATTTACGTTCCAAATCTTTTTGTTGCGTAACTAAAGCAATTTGATTAATAGTTTTGATGATTTTTTCAAGGTCTTTACCTGAAAAACTTAACTGTAATAAGGCAGCCATTTTAGGCGTATTTTCTCCAGAAACACTTAAATCAGTAATGGTTAAATGAGAACGAATTTGATTGATTACATCAGATTCATAAAGTTTCTTAATATAAAATTGGCTGCCTGCACGAGTATTAATCGCATCGATTTTGATAGAAAATCCCTTTTTATTTGATAATAATTGACCTACGTTTCCTTCCAATAATAATTCTTTTTTTAAATTAAATAAACGATAACGATTATGATCGTCAATCATTAAATTTAACTTTTTATTTAAGTATTTAACAGGAACTTCTAATTCGCTAATGAGAATTTTATTTTGATTATAATAAATATCTAAACCTAATGATTTTATGACAGACTGTAAAATAAATTTAGAGCGTATGAGTGCAATTTGAAATGAAATAGGTTCTTCTACTGAATTTATCGAATTGGACTGTTTATTCGAGTCAGCAATAGATCCTAAGCTATTTTGTTGTTTGTGATGAATTTGTAAAAGAACAGTAGCTTGATATTGCCTGGGTTTGAATGTGACATAAGTCATCGTTAATATGCATATTGATAAAGTTATACTAATAATAAGCCATTTATTATCTAATAAAGATTGAAATAAAACCTGTAGATCCATTGAATGATCTTCTGGTTTTGCATATGTGTGTAAAGATGCCATATTGTAATCCTGTATAAGCTATTTATTATTTGAATCAATAATGGCTTTAGTGTACCAAATAGTTTGAATGGTTGGTAATAATTGATTAAGTACTCTGTTCCAGCGTGTTGCAGGAGCAGAAGAAATAAATAATATATCGCCTGATTTTAAATTAAAATGTTCAGCTAATAACAATGTTTCGGGTGTTTTTGCATTTAACCAATAAACATAAGGTCGATAAATATTACCACGTATGATGTATATATGAGATGGATCAGCCGCATTTGGATCTAATCCTCCCGTTAATACGATGGCATCTGTAATAGAAAGTGGTTGATCATTGATCGGTACAAAACCAGGTTTGTTAACCTCTCCTAAAACATAAACTTTTCGACTTCTAAAATCTACGACTCTAACGTTAATTTGAGGATTTTTAATATATTTTCTAAGTTTGATCGTCATTTCGCTACGAATTTCATCAACTGTTTTATTAGCAACATGTATATTTCCTATTAATGGAAAATAAATATATCCATTGGGATTCACCAAATACCCTGTTTGTCCCGCGGCACCTTGTGTGCTTGGAAGATTTGTCAGTTGATTTAGTTGTAATTCTTGAGACGAAAATTCGGGATGCTGCCATACTGTTATATTTAAAATATCGGAAGGTGCAACATGATAAATATATTTTTCTTGATCTTGATGAGCAATTAAATCAGTTGTGATAGGAATTAAAGTGGAAACAATGTTCATATTTTTAGATGAGAATATCTTATGCATATTTGCAGTATCAGGATTATGCATACCGGGCATGATGCTACTACAGCCTGATAATAATATAAGCAGACAGATTGGAGTTACCTTAAACATTTTTTATGACTCACTATTGAATTAAACATAAGATAACGAAGGATCAGGGTATAATTTTACATGACTATCGATGGATATTGAATGCGTTTTTTGTAATTCTACATATTCCGGTACCAATTTGCATAATAGCTCTTTCAATGTTGTTTCATTTCCTTGATCACATGCTATACTTATTTCATCAATAATATTCATTAAAGCAGCCCAGTCAAATAATCTTATTTTTGCACGTTTAATTTTTGCATGTGATGTTTCATAAATGTCTTCATTTGCATGAAATAACTCTTCATGTAATTTTTCACCTGATCGAAGGCCAATATATTTGATTTGAATATCTTTATCGACTACTTTTCCTGATAGTTTAATCATTTGTTCAGCTAAATATCGAATAGTAATGGGCTCACCCATGTCTAATACAAATATTTCTCCATCTTTATACATGGTTGCTGCTTGTAAAATTAAACGACTTGCTTCAGGAATAGTCATAAAATAACGAGAAATTTCACGATGAGTCACAGTTAATGGTCCTCCTTCGTTTAATTGTTGACGAAATAGAGGAATGACACTTCCTGTTGAATTTAAAACATTTCCAAAACGAACCGTAATAAATTGAGTTTTTGAATATAAATTAAAATTTTGACAAAATACTTCTGCTGCTCGTTTTGTTGCGCCCATAACATTCGTGGGATTCACTGCTTTATCTGTTGAAATTAATACAAATATTTTAACGCCATGATTTGAAGACAATACAGCAACATTGCGTGTACCCATGATATTGTTATGCATGGATACTCTAATATGCGTTTCAAGTAGCGGTACGTGTTTATAAGCAGCCACATGAAAAACTAATTCAGGGTTATATTTCTCAAAAATTTTATTTAACTCAATGGTATCAGTTACACTGCATAGATGTGAATGTAATAGGATATCTTTATTTAATTTTCGTAATTCTGTATCAATTTGATAAAGATTATATTCATTATTTTCTACAATAATTAACTTACCTGGATAAAGATAACTAATTTGTCTACACAGTTCAGACCCGATAGATCCTCCACCACCTGTCACCAAAATGGTTTTATTAAAAATAGAATGCCGAATGGCTTCCCAATCAAGCGTCACTTCTTCACGACCTAATAGATCTTCAAGCAAGACTTCTCGCAAATAATTAATATTAACTTTCCCATCTGTGATATCTTTTAGACTAGGTAATGTTCTAAATGGAACTTTTGTTTGCTCACAATAATTTACGATTTTTCGCATTCGACCTGACCCTGCAGAAGGAATCGCAATCAATATCAGGTCAATATTCATTTTTTTAACTAAATTTGGAATATCTTTACATCGTCCTAAAATTCGTATCCCATGAACTTCGCAACCCTGTCTCGATTTATTATCATCAACAAATGCAACGGGTATAAATTTTTCATGATTAGAAGAACGTCGAAGTTCGCGTATGATTCCTTCACCGGCACTTCCTGCGCCAACGACTAAGACTTTTTTTCCATGTTTAATAAAATTTCGATGATCATGAAACCATCGAAAGACTAAACGAGGCGAAGATAATAATATAATAAGAAGTATACAATAAGTTATATAAATTTTTAATGGTAAGATGGTATGAGTGACTTCCAAAAGCAAAAAAATAGAAATAGCACCTAATAGAACAGAACGAGCGATACGTATTAAGTCAGGGATAGATGCAAAACGCCATATACCTCTGTATAAACCACAAAATAAATTAATGGATGCCTGCATCGTTATAATGGCTAAAAGAGAAAAGGTATTAAACGTTTCAAATGATACATCTAGTAATAGCCAATAGACTCCTAAAAACGAAATGACTGTCATTAATATATCAGAGGTAAAAACAATACCCCGCTTATTCCATTTGGACATGCTTAATTTAATACTCATGAACATTCCATGTTCTAATACGTTAGAAATCTTAATGTTTTAACGGAAGATTAATCATTTTATTGTCTCTAGCAGAAAGATAAGCAGCTGTTAGAATTTCTAATGAACGAAGCCCTGCTCTTCCATCGATATCGGCTGACGCTTCTCCGCGTAACGTTTTTGCAACATTTTCATAATATATTTTATGCCCTTCACTAAATGTTTGTTGAGAAATGTTTTGTTTTATTTCTTCATCTTGTACGTGTGGTTCAGAAAATTCCCAATGATTAATTTGATTTGCCGATAAGCCCCCTATTTTTACACTTCCTTTTTCACCTAATACAGTAAGCGATGCTTCGAGATTTCTTGGATAAGTAAGCATAGTTACATTCATGGATCCCAAGGTACCCGATCGCCATCTAATATTTAATACTCCTGTATCCTCAGCTTCCATATTCATAGATAATGTTGCCATCATGGCATGTATGCTTTGTATGGGCCCAAAAAGCCAATATAATAAATCTACGTAATGGCTCGCTTGATTCATAAAGGCACCTCCATCGAATTCCCACGTTCCTCTCCATTTAGCTTGATCATAATAGCTTTGTGGGCGTGTCCAAAATACATTAAGATTAATTAAATAAATTTTACCAAATCTATTCGCTTCAAGCGCTTTTTTTAATAATTGCAATGCAGGTTGATACCGATTTTGTTTGACAACAAATAATTTTACTTTTGCATGATCACATGCTTTTATCATTTTAATACCATCTATCCATCTTGTTGCCATAGGTTTTTCTGTAATAATATGTTTTTTCATATGGGCAATTTGAATAGTTTGTTCCGCGTGTAAGCCGCTTGGCGAACATAATGTTATAATATCTAATTCAGGTTTTTGAGTTAACATCGTTTCAAGATCATTAAATCCATCGATTTGATGTGATAAAGCAGTTTTATGAAGAGTTTCTGGATGATTGTCACATACCCCTAATATTTCAAAATGATCTTTAAGTTGTACGAGTGAATTAAGATGCTTTTCAGAAATTTTTCCACAACCGACAATTCCGATTTTTATTTTAGACATATTAAGCCTTGATAATCTTAGAATTTGGATGACGATAGACACCGCGTGTATCAATAATTAATTTTGCGTGTGCTTGTATAAAATTATAATCAAATAAATCATGTGCTGTGGTAATCACAACAGCATCTTGTTCTGTTAATATTTCCTCTGTAAGAGGCGTGCTTTGTAAATCAAAATGATGGTCTCGCATCTTGGGAAAAACAGGAAGATGTGGATCGGAATATGAAATAATGGCTTGATGTTTGACAAGATGGTCCATGACTCGTACAGCAGGAGATTCTCTTGCATCATCCACATTTTTTTTATATGCGACACCTAAAATAAGTATTTTACTATTTTTAATGGGTTTTCCCTGTTTATTCAAACCATCAATAATTTTATGTACGACCCATTGTGGCATAGCATTATTAATTTCACCGGCTAACTCAATAAAACGCGTATGGATCCCATATTCACGAGCTTTCCAGGTTAAATAAAACGGATCCACAGGAATACAGTGACCACCGATACCGGGCCCTGGATAATAGGGGACAAAACCAAAAGGTTTTGTTGCGGCCGCATTGATAACTTCATAGATATCAATCCCCATTCTGTCTGTTAAGATTTTTATCTCATTAACTAATCCAATATTTACTGCTCTATGAATATTTTCTAAAAGTTTAGTCATTTCGGCAGTTCGTGTCGAACTAACAGGAATCACTTGAGTAGTCACCTGACCATAAAGAGCTATGCCTACAGATAAACATCGAGATGTTATTCCGCCGCATATTTTTGGGACATCTTTCGCAGCAATGGTAGTATTACCCGGGTCTTCGCGTTCAGGTGAGTAAACCAGGAATACATCATGGCCTATGCTTAAGCCTGTTTTCTCAATTCTTGGTTTTAATTCTTCATCTGTTGTTCCAGGATAGGTCGTACTTTCCAGTGATATGACTTGTCCTGTATGAATATAAGGAAGGATTGCCGTCATGGTATCCAGAACATAACTTAAATCAGGTTCACGTTGTTTACTTAAAGGCGTGGGTAGGCATAATATAATAGCATCAGCATGAGCGACTTCCAGAAATGCGTTCGTAGCTTTAAATCCTTTAGTATTTGCGAGTATGACTTGTTCACTGGAAATATGATCAATATAACTTATACCTTGATTAAGTTTATTGATCTTATCAACATCGATATCCAATCCTAATACACGGTATCCAACATTAGCATAACGGAGAGCAAGAGGTAAGCCGACATATCCTAATCCAATAATTGCAATGGTGGCTGTTCTATTGTTTAATTTATTGATTAAAGCGCTTTGAATCATTAACATCATCCTTTATATTAATTCATCGATTAGTATTGATTGCGTATATTAAAACATATAAATTATAAATAATAAAACATAATCTAGGAAGATACATGTATAGTAAATGGATAAAACGGATATTTGATTTTATTTTATCAGCTATTCTATTAGTTATTTTTTTAACTATTTTTAAAATTCTTAAACGTGATGGAATCAATGCCTTGGGCCAGGCGACCATGACACGATTTAATCCTGAATCCCAGAAAAACTCGAAGGTAACATTATGAAATTATATGGATTAGTAGGCGCCGGTGGATTTGGGCGTGAAGTGATGCCGCTTGTTAATCATTTTTTAAAATTAACAGAACAACACTCTGCATATCAAATTGTATTTGTGGTTGAACAAAAGACTGATGAAACGATGGTAAATGGTTATAAAGTGCTAACTATCGATGAATTTTTTTCTTATGAAGCAAAGCAAAAATATTTTAACATTGCCATTGCAAATCATATCAATAGAAAAAGAATTGCAGAATTAATGATGCAGAAAGGAGCAAAACCATTTCGAATCAATGCAAGCAATAGCATAGAGTTAGATCATAACGAAGTAGGTATAGGCGCAATTTTTTGTCCTTATACTACCATCACATCTAACGTGAAAATAGGTAAATTTTTTCATGCTAATATATATTCATATGTTGCACATGATTGTATCATTGGAGACTACGTAACCTTTGCTCCTAATGTGCATTGTAATGGAAATGTGGTCATCGAAGATCACGTGTATGTCGGTACAGGCGTGATTATTCGAGAAGGAACACCCGCAAAACCTATGATCATAAAAGAAGGAGCGGTACTAGGAATGGGAGCTGTTATTACTAAATCTGTTTCATCATTTGAAACTGTCATAGGGAATCCCGCACGCCCCATCATACGTAAAGAACATTCTGATTCTATTGTTAAGGACACTCATGGGCATTAAAACACAAGGATGGCCTGTTCATACCGATGATGAGCTTCATGCGGTAAATAATGTACTCACTTCGGGCTGTACAAATTATTGGACAGGCTCTGAATGCCGAGAATTCGAAAAAGAATATGCGTTATCCGTAGGGACAACCTATGCAATTGCTTTAATGAATGGCACAGTTGCATTAGAAGCAGCTTTATATGCCCTCGACATTGGACCAGGTGATGAAGTGATAACTTCTTGTAGAACATTTATGGCTTCTGCGAGTTGTATTGTGATGCGGGGTGCAACACCTATTCTTGCTGATGTCGATATAAACTCCCAAAATATCACTCCTGACACAATAGAACGTTGTATCACACCACGAACAAAGGCCATTATTGTTGTACATTTAGCGGGTTGGCCAGCTGATATGCCAGAAATTATGAAATTAGCAGATCAATATCATTTAAAAGTGATAGAAGATTGCGCTCAAGCACATGGTGCGGCAATAAATAATCGTCAGGTGGGTTCATGGGGTGATGTAGGAGCTTTTTCATTCTGCCAAGATAAAATTATTACAACTGGCGGCGAAGGCGGCATGATAACGACTCATAATGAAGATATCTGGAAAAAAATATGGTCGTTTAAAGATCATGGGAAGAATTATGATAAAATCTATTATCATAAACACCCACCCGGTTTTCGCTGGTTACATGATTCTTTTGGTACAAATTGGCGTATGACCGAAATGCAAGCTGCAATAGGACGCATACAGTTAAGGAAACTTCCTGAGTGGTTAAAAATCAGGAAAAAAAATGCTGTTATTTTAACTAAAGCATGTGAAAAGATCCCATCATTACGTGTCATAACTCCCCCACCCAATATTATACATGCCTACTATAAATACTATGTTTTTATTTCTCCTGGACTTTTAAAGCCTCATTGGAACCGCGATAAAATAATGCAAGAAATCATAGAAAAAGGTGTTCCCTGTTTTACAGGATCCTGCAGTGAAATTTATCTTGAGCAAGCTTTCGCTAATCATCATTATACGCCAAGAACCATCGCCAAAATGCTTGGTGAGACTAGTCTGATGTTTTTGGTACATCCAACATTAACAGAAAATGATATGCAAAAAGTATCTCATGTCTTAATGGAAGTTTTTGAGTCTGCAACAATATAAATATTCATTATTTCTAGGGGAGGAAAACATGAAAATCGCTTATCTGAACTTCCCAAGATATTTTTTTAAACGCTTTCTTACTTTTGTGTTTTGTTTTATATTATTAAATAAAATATGTTTTGCTGAAACCGTTATAATAGATGGTAAAACTATTATAAATCAACCGACCACATACCAAAATGTTACATTAGATTTAAGTCACGGTTATTTTTTTGTTACAAATAATGCTACTTTGAAAATCGAAAACGCAGAAATTAAAGGCATTATTTCACCTGATAATCCATACTTTCTAAATGTATTTGATGGCGATCTGACTTTAGAGAATAACATTTTTGATGTGCATGTAAAAAATATTGAATCTTCACCAAAAAAATCGCCTTTTTACAGAACTATTCATATTAGAAAAGGCAAATTATCCATGACAGGAAATTATTTTACTATTGATAAACCTTATACTGTTGCCTTGCTTATGACAGAAAAAATACCTACTTCCGGTTTTATTATAAAAAATAATAAAGTAGACAATTTTCATGGTGGATTCATGTTAAGTTATACAAGTAATGCGCTTGTTTCTGGGAATACATTATCACATGTAAGCGTAACTAATTTATTTACATTAAAAGGACATGATAATACATTTATCGATAATACCGTTTTATTTTCAGGAAACAATAATGTTGGAAATGGCGCAGATATTATTGACTCCAATAATATTATTTTCAATAATAATTTTATTTCATTTGGTTCGTGCTATTCTATGGTTGTCCTGCGGAGTCAAGATATTTTTATAGATAATAATCGAATTATAGGCGGCATTACTCATGCTATTTATATTACTTCAAATATAAGTTTATATGATGCATTTCATACTCCTTTTATGATTTTAGCTTATGAAGATAATAACAATGCTGAAACTTATAAAAATAAAAATATTAGCATTACAAATAATTACTTTGGACAAAATCGATTTGGAATTGCTGCCATTAACGTCGATCATTTATATGTAAAAGGAAATATTTTCATTCAAAAATTTATGAATAACAGCAGCCGGCAATTTTGGACAAACACAGACAATTTATTTCAAGATGTCATTAATCTTGACTGGGAAAATAATATTTATAAGGAAGCTTTTGTACAAAATATAACAGAAAATAACATTAATGGTCTTAAATATGTACTGTATCCATCTCGAGGCGGTGTTATTTTATAAAACATGGTACACTATATGCTGTTTTTTATTCAAGGAAGTTAAACTAAAGGAGATAGATAATGTTATTTTTTTACAAACCGCGTTCTATTAAATTTTTTGTTGCTGCGTATGTTTTATTATCAACACCTCTTGTTTATGCCGAAACCATTAAAGTCAATGGTAATCAAATTATTACTAAATCTATGACATATAAAAATGTCAAACTAGACATGACACATGGAAGTTTTACCATTAAAAATAATGCAGTCATTGATATTGAAAACTCTACAGTAGATGTTACTATTTCACCAAGTAATCCTTTTTATATTTATTTAACAAGCGGATCGGTCACATTAAAAAATAATGTATTCAATGTTGTATCAAGTGGAATAATACAAAATCCAAATATTCAGTCACCTTATAAATTGATTCAAGTTGATAAAGGCGATGTCACGATTACAGATAATACATTTACCATAGATACTCCTTATACTGTTGCATTATTTACAACAAATATAAAGTATTTAACTAATGGATTCCAGATTCAAGGAAATAAAATTAAAAACTTTCATGGAGGCATATATCTCGCTAATTCTAATAATGCTGAAATAGATAATAATGTTTTCACAAATGTTAGTTTTTCTAATATATTTAATAATGGAAATATCAATAATTATCATGGAAATGCATTTATTTTTCCAGGAAACTTAAAATTAGGCAATGCATTTGATATTGTTAATTCAGATACTGTAAATCTAGTTGATAATATTATTTCTAGCGGGTCAAATTACGGTATATTTATCTTAGGTAGCAAAAATATATTGCTTGATAATAACAAAATTACGGATGGTTTATCTTATGGGATATTTATCCAAACTCCAACGTTTTCTAGTATAAAAAATGATAAATATTTATCAAATCTTTTACCTAAGCAAAAATTAAATTTTTATGCGAATGATACTATCACTATCACTAATAATATTATCGCGCAAAATCGATATGGATTGGCCGGTGGAGTGATTAGTAATTTAACGGTAGAAAAAAATACCTTTATTCAACGGTTTGCGGATAGCAAAACACGTCAATTCTGGACGAACAATCATATTTTACTCCCATCAGTTACCAATCTTATTTGGCAAAATAATTTATATAAAGAAGCATTTACACAAGAAGTTCCAGGAAATAATAACTTGTCTTTGCAGTTTGTTTACTTTCCTCCTAACGGCGGTGTTTCACTGTCTTGAAATACAATAGGACTTATTTATATTTTTAAAAGGAGCTTAGTTCATGAGTACAAAAAAAGTATACATTTATTTAATGAGTTTTATAGTTTTAATATTAACTAGAGTATGTTATGCAGAAGATATCGTAGTTATTGAACCTAATACCATTATTTCAGAACCAAAAATTTACAATAATGTTATTTTGGAAATGACAAATGGATCATTCATTGTAAATAATAAAGCAACATTAAGAATTCAAAATTGCACCATAAAAGGAACATTATCAAAAAATAATCCAGCATTGATTACTTTGGAGGATGGTAATTTATACCTGGAGAACAACAAAGGAAAAATTAAGTCTGTGGGTGTTCTTGATCATCCGACTACACAGTCACTTTATCATGTCATACAAGTATCCAGAGGATTAGTCGACATGGAAAATAATCATTTTTCCGTGAATAATCCATTTAAAGTAGGATTACTTATTACGAGCGCATCCATTCCAACGACAGACTATAAAATTATTAATAATACATTTGAAAAATTTCATGGTGTTTTGTATCTCCTTAATTCTAATAATTCCCTTATTCAAAATAATGCTTTTGTAACAGACACATATGGCAATATCGTCACTATCGGAAGAAAGATTAATATCCTTAATAACTCCATCTATTTTTCTGGAAATAATCATTTAGGCAATGCCATTGATGTGATCGATTCCGACACTGTTACAATCAGTCAAAATCGCTTAATCACTCCGACCTGTCATGGTATATATGTTTTAAATAGTCAGAATGTTGTCGTAGATAGTAATTATGTAACGGGCGGTATTACTTATGCAATGACTGTGCTAAGCAATCCGGAAACATTGGATCCTATGGAATATATTTCGAAAATTATAGGTAGTTATAAGATAAAAAATGGTTTATCAAATAATATTACCATTACAAATAACTATATGGCACAAAATCGATATGGTATTGCAGCTACAGAAATTAATACATTAAACGTACAAAACAATACTTTTGTACAACGGTTTACTGATCAAGCTTCAAGAACTTTCTGGACTGATAATAATATTTTGATTAAAGATGTGACGGGATTAGTATGGACAAATAATCTTTATAAAGAGGCATATACACAAGATATCGATGGCAATAACACTAAATCTAATGCTTTTGTTCCATTTCCTGTTAGTGGTGGTGTTACTTTATAGTAAAAGAAAAGTCACGCAAGAGTATTGTTTGCGTGACTTTTAACTATTTGTTCTTATAAAAAATTCCTTAAAAAGCGAAATGGATTGAATTTAAGTTAATATTCGCTTATTATGCGGCCTTCATTTTAAGCATAGGTAAGATTATTTGTATGCCGCATAAAAAAAATAAACATTCAAAGCAAAATCAAATTAACGCTAAACTTATAAACGTTGAACCTATAAACGTTGAACCTATAAACGCTGAACCTATAAACAATGAACCTTTATCAGTATCAGCAAAGGTCGGTTTAATTGCTGCAACAACTTGTTTATCAGCAGGTTTTTTATCTAGTCGGCATGTGGATAAGGAAGCATTTTTTTCAATGAGTCCATTTGTAGGCCTTTTAGCCGCAGGAGTTTCCGAACTCTCTATATTCACCAAGAAAAAAATAGTCGAGAAATATAAAAATTTCAAAGAGTTACCCCTGGAACAACAAGTAGAACAAGTAGTCCTTGGTATCGCAGCATATAATATGCTTGTCGGTACAGCAGTAGGCGGATCATTTTTTGTGATTCCTAATGCTGCCGCGCGCGAATACTTATTCGATGCTGCTTTACATTTCTTAAGTGCATATGCTCTGAACTCCGAGAGTAATTTCATCAATGCAATTGCATTGATTGGCAACAGTGCACGCATGTTCCAAATCGACAGCGTACTCAGTGCAAGAACATCGACCATTCCAAAAGCACTTAACTTTATTGATACTTTGAACCATTCATTTGCAATGTTTGGGTTTGGCATGAAGTGCTTTAGTAAATCAGTACCACCAGCACAACCTACAGTAGTAGAACAAGCATCAACACATAGAAAGACAATGTAAATCTCACACTTGTATACCTGTCAGGGTCTGACCCTGATAGGATCCCATCTTCTTTCCTAAAGATTTACAAATCAATCTAAAAATATATATACATTATATTGCTATTGTATATACGTATAGTATATAATTAAATAAAAGAAGAGATAAAGAAATGGCTTTGAATTTAAGTATCAGTAAGCTTGTAATTAAAAAACTTATTGAAAAACATAGTGTTACCAGAGAAGAAGTGGAAGAATGTTTTTACAATCGAATCAAAGGGTTATTAGAGGATGTGCGTGAAGAACATAAAACAAAACCAGCAACTATGTGGTTTATAGCTGAAACCAATGAAGGACGGTTATTAAAAGTAGTATTTATAGAATTACCAAATGAAACATATGAAATTAAAACCGCATATGAGCCTAATGATAAAGAGGTGAAAATTTATGAAAAATACGCATAAGCAGGTATCTTCAGAAGAAGCTTGGGATAATCGTGATTTAGGAGCATCAGAAGAACATATACGTAAAGCCTCCCCAGAAAGAGAAAAAGCGATAGATGAAAGACTGGGTTTACAAACCATTTCAATTCGTTTGCAAAAAAACTTAATTGATGATCTCAAAAAATTAGCTGAAGAAGATGGAATAGGTTATCAACCATATGTAAGACAGGTATTGATGCGACATGTGCGTCGCTT
>Ga0207028_1033_pt2 | contig 26519 bp, 22 predicted proteins | sample Alteio_BWMinCont_41_FD_153287 | JGI IMG/M metagenome (GOLD analysis project Ga0207028, IMG submission 153287) | Enriched cells from forest soil in Barre Woods Harvard Forest LTER site, Petersham, Massachusetts, United States -... | ecosystem: Environmental > Terrestrial > Soil > Temperate forest >... | reverse complement strand
CTAAGTGATTGGTTACGAATGGTGAGCGGGCTTTACCAGGATCTGTTGCTGGGTTTTTGTGTGCTTCTAATGTATTCGATTTCGTTTCTTCGACAGATTCGGGATTGAGATGAAAAACCATTTCGTGGGTTGTCTTCTCTTCCTCGCAAAAATGCTGCTCTAAATAATACTCTATGGTTTTACGATGCATTTCCAGAACCTCGTTTTGTGTTTTGATTGATTATTGTATATGTTATAGCTAACAATCTGCAAATATTTTGTACCAGGATGGCTGTTTTTGGGCGAGGTATGTTTTAAGCAAGGATAAATCGTGCAGATCCCCAGCACCCTCATCCGCCCTATCGGGCACCTTCTCCCACCGCAAAAAGCGCGGCGAGAGAAGGGATACTCGGGCTAGCGTGCAGCACGCTCACCCTACTCATCCCCGCTTAATCTTCGTGCTCTATTTTCTAGCATCACAGGAATATCATCTATCACCGGATAAGCCACCCTATCAAATCGACAGATCAACTCCTGGTTTTTCGTATCAAACAATAATTCACCTTTACATATAGGACATGCTAAAATTTCGAGTAAACTTTTATCCATATGGTATTTTGCCTTATTTAAGTCTGTATAAAAATTATTCTATTTGCTATTATTAAACAAAAAAGATAAATTTATACTAAGTATATTATAATACCGCCTTAAACTGGAGCGAGACAATGCGAATACTCTTGGTTGAAGATGATGAACTGCTCGGTGACGGTTTAAGAACTGGCTTAATACAATATGGCTACACGGTAGACTGGCTTAAAGATGGTCTAGCAGCAGATCAAGCATTAAGAACAGAAAACTTTGATGTCGTTGTACTTGATCTGGGCTTACCTAAGCTTAGCGGCATTACCGTATTACAACAACTGCGATCTCGCGGCCAAACCACTCCTGTTCTTATTTTAACGGCACGTGAATCCATAGAAGATAGAGTGAAAGGTCTAGATAGCGGCGCAGATGACTACCTCACCAAGCCCTTTGACCTGGATGAATTATGCGCACGCATGCGAGCACTTCAACGACGATCCACGACTCGCGCTGAACCTACGTTAATACATGAAAATATTGTACTTGATCCAGCCGCTCACTCTGTCAAATTTCATGGAGAACTGGTTAACGTTTCGCGCAGGGAGTTTGCTTTGCTCCAAAAACTCCTTGAAAATGCAGGACGAGTCTTATCACGCGAACATCTCGCCCAATCACTTTATGGCTGGGGTGAAGATGTCGATAGTAATGCACTGGAAGTTCATATACACAACTTACGTAAAAAATTTGGACAAGAATTTATCCACACCATCAGAGGCATTGGTTATATGATAGATAAAAGTAAAGATGAAAAATGATTCACTCCATACGTCGTTTTTTATTTATCAGCCTATTCTTAAGTATCACTGTAGCTTCATCCATTACAGCGATTGGTAACTATTTGCTGGATAAACAAATTATTAAACCTTATCTCGATGGTGAACTCATTAAAATACATATGGTCATAGAAAAGTTAAACCAACTTGCTAATGTGGATTCATTGACTCAAAAAAAATTGGTCCGCTATTTACAAACAGAGACTTATTCTAATTTTATGTTCCAAATATGGAACAGTGATGGAAGATTAAGTTTTCATTCAGATAATAGCTCAAACATTTCTCTCAATCATACACCACAAGGATTTAGCGACGTTCTCATTGGTGATAAAGAATGGCGAGTGTATGCAAGTGCTGATAAAAGCGGCAAAATAAACATAGTCGTTGCTGAAATATATGAAACACGTAATGCATTAACTGATCTTATTACCCGAAATAATGGCTATATATTATTAGTGACTTTCCCCTTATTTGCTATTTTAATTTGGGTCATTGTCGGCCTGGCACTACGCTCTCTTACACGCGTTACCAACGAAATATCCGATCGCGCATCCAATTATCTTGAACCTGTCACAACGAGCAATTTACCCATTGAAATAAAACCTCTCGTGATTGAGCTAAACCATTTATTTACACGTCTTAAACTTGCCTTTGATAGAAACAAGCGCTTCGCGGCCGATGCAGCTCATGAATTACATACGCCGCTTGCAGCATTAAAAACACAAGCTCAAGTTGCACTTAAGGCTGACAATAATGCGGACAGAGCCGATGCGCTATTAAAAGTAACACAATGTGTAGATCGTAGCTCACATGTTGTCACCCAGTTACTTACTTTAAGCAGACTCAACCAAGAAGATACGTTAAATGATTGGCATGAGCTTGACTTATATAAACTAGCCAAAGAAATATTAACTTATATTGTTCCAGCCGCACTTGAAAAAAACATTGATATTGAACTCGCTCCACCGCCTATGATTACCACAGTCCATGGTAATGAAACAACACTTGGCATCCTCATCCGAAATATCGTTGATAACGCAATTCGTTATACACCTCCTCATGCTGAAATTAAAGTCACTCTATTAAATCAAAATAATGAAGTCATTTTACGCATTACTGATACCGGCCCAGGCATACCTATTGAACTCCGCGAAAGAGTATTTGAGCGATTTTACCGAATATTAGGCACTAAAGCTGCTGGCAGCGGTTTAGGACTTGCCATAGTAAGTCAAATTGCCGAATTGCATCATGCACGCATCAGCTTACATACACCACCCAATGGAATAGGCTTACAATTCGATGTTTCTTTTCCTATTATAAAAGATTTGTATCATGGAAATATTTGAAAAACTTAAATCCAACACCACCATCATCACTCCTAATCGTCGTCTTAGCGCAAATCTCACGACAAGCTATCAAGCTTATCAGTTAAGTAAAAACGAATTATGCTGGACGACCTTAGATATCCTGCCTTATCAAAGTTGGATACAACGCATGTGGGACAGCATAGCCATTACCCATATGAATACGCATCATACTATTCTATCTAACCATCAAGAACAAATAATATGGGAAAGCATCATACAAAAATCACCAAAAAACGATTCATTATTACAACTTTCGGCAACAGCTGAGTTAGCCAAGTCTGCATGGGGAACATTGAAACAATGGCAGCAAGACATTCGACATCCTATGTTAGACATGACAGAAGATAGCCTCGCATTTCAAGAATGGGCACAAACATTTCAAGAACATTGCGAAAAAAATCACTGGATCGATTTTAATACCCTGGTTTCTCACATCATCGAATACATAAAAAATAAACTTGTGATATTACCAGATGAGATAATCGTTGCAGGTTTTACAGAATTATCGCCTATTCAACAAACTTTATTTAAAACATGCGAAACAGAAGGTACCCGCATTCGCATACTTGAAAACCTCTATTCTTATGATGCGCCTTCAAGACAAACAAGCTTTTATTGCAGCTTACCAGACTACGAAACAGAATTAATCACGATGGCTAAATGGGCCAATTATCTTTTAAATCAAGATGAGACGAGATCCCTAAAAATTGGGTGTATTGTTCCAAATCTGGAAAATAATCGTGACAGGATAGTACAAATATTTTCAAATGTACTATCCGATCAAAATTTTAATATATCGGCAGGAAAAAGTTTAGCTAGCTACCCTATTATTTATGCTGCCATACAAATGCTTCAACACCATCATGAATATATTTCCATTGAAAAATTGGGTTATCTATTACGCACACCTTTTTTAGGAGAAGCCGAAAAAGAACTTACTAAAAGAGCTGCATTTGACCGTTACCTGAGAGATGAAAATGTTACAATAATACAGTTAAATAAACTGACTGACTTAGGTATAGAAAAATACTGTCCTTATTTCGCTAAACGTATTTTTGCAATAACAAAAGATCATCGAACTGAAACTTTGCCGCCTAGCGAATGGGTCAATCACATGATGGAAAGATTAAGCCTGTTAGGTTGGCCAGGTGAGCGAAGTATTAATAGTCAAGAATACCAAATTGTGCAGCGTTTTTTAGATTTATTAAATGAATATAAAACATTTGATACGATAACACCTGGTATTTCTCACTTTGAAGCCATACAAAACATACAACGATTGGCGGCAAAAACCATTTTTCAACCACAAAGTATAGATGCACCCGTGCAAGTATTAGGATTATTAGAAGCAGCTAATTTACCCTTTCATCATACATGGGTAGTAGGTCTTGATGATAGCGCCTGGCCTCCTCACGCAAAACCTAATCCTTTTATTCCACATAAATTACAAAAATCCTTACAAATGCCCCATGCAACTGCCGAAAAAGAACTTTATTACAGCGCCAAATTAACTGCACAACTCAAGCAAAGCACTGATACGATTATTTTCAGTCATGCTTTAAAATCGGGTGATTGCGACTTAAGACCTAGCGCATTGATTACCGACTGCCATGAGCTTACGTTAGATAAGATTAAACAAAGCGATTTTATTTCTCCTGCTGAAGTCATCCATCGAAGCAAATCTATAGAGTCAATTCATGATGAACAAGCACCTGCGGTCTGCCATGATGAAAAACTTAAAGGTGGTGTTAACATATTCAAGCAACAAGCAGCTTGCGCATTTAAAGCATTTGCTGACATTCGTTTACATGCAAAAAAGCTTGAGTCACCCAGCATGGGCTTACGCGCAAAAGATCGCGGCATTATTACCCACAAAGCTCTTGAATTACTTTGGGAGCACATAAAAGACCATGAAACCTTAATCCATTTCAATGATGATGAACTTAAACAAATTATTGAGCATTGCGCAAACAAGGCCATCGCACTCAAGGCAAAAAATGTTTTTACCAAGGTAAGATATCTTTCTTTAGAATCTGATCGCTTGAAAAACTTATTATGGAACTGGCTCAATTTAGAAAAAGAACGCCCTCCTTTTAAAGTTATTTCAAACGAGGAAGAACGTAACTTGACTATAGGTGCAATATCTCTTAATTTACGCGTAGATCGCATCGACCAACTTGAAAATGGCGATCATCTTGTCATTGATTACAAAACAGGAAAATATAACTCTATCAAATATTGGTTTGGCGACAGACCTGAAGAACCTCAATTGCCTCTTTATTGTTTGTCAGATCCTGAAAATGTCAAAGCCTTTGCATTCGGAGAACTACATCCGGATAAACTTTCATTTAACGGAATAAGTCAATCTCACATAGACATTGATAAAATCAAATCGTTAGATGAAATGCATCATTCAGAAACATGGGAAAATCAAATTCAATCATGGAGAATGGTGTTTGATAAACTAGCTTATGAATTCACTCAAGGGAATGCTCAGGTTTCGCCAAAACATAGAATTGAAACATGTCAATATTGTGATTTCAAACCTCTATGCCGCATTCACGAACAGCAGGCTGAATAAATGAAACCTATACATGATGAACATCAAAGAGAACAAGCTCTCGATAAAACAAAATCATTCATTGTCCAGGCACCTGCTGGATCTGGAAAAACAGAATTACTTACTCAGCGATTTTTAGTATTGCTTGCTTCAGTGAAACAACCTGAAGAAATCATAGCCATTACTTTTACTAAAAAATCTGCGGGTGAAATGCGTGCCAGAATCATACATGCATTAACTATGGCAGACCATCAACCAGAACCCGAGGCGGAACATGCCAAAAAAACGTGGCGTTTAGCTAAACAGGTTTTGCAGCAAAGCCAGCAATTAAAATGGGATTTGTTAAAAAATCCTAATCGCTTACGTATACAGACAATAGATTCATTTAATGCTTATATCACCAAACAATTACCTATTTTATCAAATTTTGGTGCTTCACCCAATATCACTGACGATTCATATAAACTTTATGAAGAAGCAGTTCGAGAATTTCTATCTCATCTTGAGGAAAACCTTGATTGGTCAGAATCCATTGCTCAGTTATTATTGCATTTAGATAATGATCTCAATAAAGTTCAAGAGCTTCTCATCAACATGCTCGCTAAACGTGATCAATGGCTGCCGTATATTACGTTAAATGCCTATGACTCTGATTTACGTCATACTCTGGAAGCTAATCTTCAAGCTGTGACATGTGATATTTTAACAAGTTTATCAAACATTTTTCCAAAAGATCTTGTTGATGAATTATTAAGTTTATTACGCTTTGCAGCTTATAATCTATTAAATCAACATGCTTCATCTAACATTACCCATTGTTTAGATTTATTATCACTACCTGGTACGGATGCGGAAGATAAACAACTTTGGCTGGGTATTGCCGAGCTTTTATTTACTAAAGGATTGGAATGGCGAAAAACAATTGATAAAAACTCAGGGTTCCCCGCACCCAGTAGCGCAATCAATGCAGAAGAGAAAGCGCTTTATGCTTCTTACAAACAACGATTTCTTATATTGATTAATCAACTTAATGAGAACTCAGAACTAAAACTAGCCTTTGAAAATCTTTGTTTATCACCGGATTGTCACTATCAAGATATGCAATGGGAAACATTAAGTGAATTACATCATGTATTACGCATTGCCGTTGCACAACTCAAATTAATATTTCAACAACATGGTGAAATTGATTATATTGAAAATGCACAAGCGGCTGTTTCGGCACTAGGTACAGAAGATGCGCCTACTGATATGACACTTGCGTTAGATTATCAAATTAAGCATTTGTTAATCGATGAATTTCAAGACACTTCTCAAAGTCAATTTCGTTTAATTGAAAGATTAACAGCAGGATGGGAAAACAATGATGGCCGCACATTATTTTTAGTAGGCGACCCCATGCAATCGATTTATCGATTTCGCGAAGCGGAAGTTGGATTATTCATACGTGCACGAAAAAATGGTTTAGGTCATATCAAACTTGTGCCACTGACCCTTTCTGTTAATTTTCGATCTGTGCCAGGTATCGTAGAGTGGGTCAATGAACATTTTCAAAAAATTTTTCCGATTTTCGAAGATATTGCCATGGGTGCAGTTCGCTATAGTCCAAGCGTTGCAAATACGGATAAGATTTCCCAGCATCATGTATCACTACATCCGTACCATCATCAAGCTCATGCTATACTTCAGTTAATCATAGAACGCAAAAAAACCCATCCACACGAATCCATTGCCATTTTAGTACGTTCACGCAGTCACCTGGCTTCCATTATTCCAGCGCTGAAACGGGCAAACATTTCATACCGTGCGATTGATATCGATCCCTTGGATGCAAGACCTGTTATTCAAGATCTGATGGCGCTCACACGTGCATTATTACATCCGGCTGATCGCATTGCCTGGCTTGCGATGTTACGTGCTCCCTGGTGCGGGCTTTGCTTACATGATTTATTCAAGCTTTCCAATCATGCTCATTCTTGCTTATGGGATAGGCTTCAATCATCAGACACTATAAAATTACTGAGTGAAGATGGTCAAAAGCGTTTAGCTCGCGTTATTCCGATATTTAAACAAGCGATTGCCGATAGACACCGCTATTCGCTGCGAGCATGGCTTGAAAATTGTTGGCTATCCTTGGGAGGGCCTGCTGTGGTTTCACATAGCAGCGATCTCGCAGATGCAAATGCCTATTTTAACTTACTTGATAAACTTGATGTAGGTGGTGATGGTGATTTAACGCATTTACAGACCCATGTAAGTCAATTATTTGCATCACCCAATCATCAAGCTGATCATTCATTACAAATCATGACGATTCATAATTCGAAGGGCTTGGAATTTGATACCGTAATTTTGCCTCATCTAGAACGTAAGTCACCCAGTGATGATAAACAATTATTATTATGGATGGAGCGTCCTCAACAAAATGATACAAGTGCATTGCTATTAGCTCCTGTTCATGCGGTAGGCCATAAAAAAGATTCCATTTATGATTATATTAAACGACAACAAAGTATTAAAAGTGATTACGAAACAACTCGATTACTTTATGTTGCAGCGACACGCGCTAAAAAACAATTACATTTATTTTTTTCTCTCGAAACCGATGAAAATAATCAATTATCCAATCCTTTATCGAGCAGTTTACTTGAAAAACTCTGGCCTGCTATTAAAAATCAAGTCATACATCATGCTTCAGAAAATATCCCTGTCAGTGATTCAGTAAACCTTGTTATTGAAAAACCACGACCTATGCTGCAAAGACTTTCGTTAGATTGGCAGCATCCTCTTCCATCCAAAGCTTTCGAAGCCGTGCACTATCAACGAAAACAATCCGGATTTAAACTTCCCGATCATCAAGCTAGGTTTTTAGGTACGGTTATTCATGAGCTTCTGCAATACCTCTGTCAATTAGGAACATCCTGGTGGCATGAAAAATCGGATGATGCTAAAGAAAATTTTCTCACCATGCGTTTTAAGCAGCTAGGTATGCAAACATGTGACATACCATCAAATATCGAGTATGCCTTGCGGGCTATTCAACATACCTTAAGCGATGCGCGTGGTTTATGGATCATTCAAAAACATTGGCATGCTGCGTCAGAATTAAAATTAACAGCTGTGATTCATCAGAAAGTTAAATCTTTAACGATAGATAGAACTTTTGTAGATGATAAAAATATACGTTGGATCATTGATTATAAAACATCAACGCCCGACAGCATAGATTTAGAAAAATATAGAGAGCAATTAGAAAATTATGCAGCAGCCATGCATATCATGGATACCAGGCAAATTAAAATGGGATTATATTTTCCGCTTATACCCATGTGGCGGGAATTGACTAAACAAGAAAAGTAATTTGCACCATCACTTCTTGTTCATTCAATGCATTCTGTTTTATTGTTTTTGATAAAACTGTTGTACCAACTGTACCAGTACCTAAATTAGCTTGTCCTAAACCTATAAATTTATATCCCAGACCCATACGCATATAATGTGAAATATCATAATCAAAACCCAAACCAATGCTGTAAGCAAAATTGGAATTAGTCTTTGATTGATATTCTGGAGCACCCACCACAGCAGCAGGAGTAGTGGTATAATTACCTAACATATTAAATGCTGCGCCTACACCTAATAAACCATATGCATGCAATCCATAGGGTACGCCATTAAGAATTTTAGCTTCAAGTAAATATTGCTTACTGTTGACTGAATATTGGTAGTTATATACGGTAGAACCTTGGGTGCCTATACCTTTCGCCTCAAATGTTGCTATTTGAGAATAACCTATAGTCACATCCGCCGCCCAACCCGAATTAAAATTAAACTCTCCACCTGCGGCTGCACCCCACATGATTCTGGACAAGCCGCTTTTATTTGCATGATAACTATAAGTAATATCATTATCAATAAATGACTGAGTTCGTCCAGCTTGTGTAAAGCCAGCACCACCTGTAAGAGTTGTGATCACACGGAATGGGCGGCATACTTGAGTTTTACAATCTACTAACTTCTCATGTTTATAATCCTTTTTATAATGAGGCCTTTTAGGCGCGTTAGCAATACCATAAGAAGGATATAATATATTTAAGGCTAATATAATATATAAACTAAATTTTGAAATAATATTTTTTTGCATCACTTTAACATCCCTGCTTACCTATATTAATTTAAAAATAAATCCGTGCAAAGTGGCACACCAGGATTTATAGCATAACCGCTAAAATCAATCATACCGCGTGTTTTCAAAAAATCTTCATCAATGAAAAAATTTCCTGTGAGTAAATGACTATCCGTAGTAAGTATTTCATAAGCTGCATCTGACATAATCTGTGGTTTTCGACTAGCATGTAGAATTTCTTTAGGAAAATGAGTCTCGATTGCTGCAGTTGCAATCGTTGTACGTGGCCATAAAGAATTCACTGCGATACTAAAAGTTTTTAATTCTTCTGCCATACCTAGTGTACACATACTCATGCCATACTTAGACATAGTGTAAGCTAAATGATCTTTGAACCACTTCGCTTCCATATTTAACGGAGGTGATAAATTTAAAATATGTGGATTAGCTGCTTGCTTCAAATGAGGAATACAAGCCTGAGAACATAAATACGTAGCACGCACATTGACAGAAAACATTAAATCAAAACGCTTCATAGGGGTATCTAAAGTTGGTGCAAGAAATATGGCACTGGCATTATTAATTAAAATATCAATACCGCCCCACTCTTGTACGGTTTTAGCCACAGCAGCATAAACACCCGCTTCATCACGAACATCGAGTTGTATCGCTAAAGCTGTACCGCCTGCATCTTCAATTTCTTTTGCTACACTGTGAATAGTGCCTTTTAATATGGGATGTGGTTTATCCGTTTTAGATGCAATAACAATTTTTGCACCATCTCGCGCACAACGTAATGCAATCTCTCGACCAATTCCACGACTAGCACCCGTAATGAAAACTACTTTATCCTTTAATGTCATTCTTGTCATGTCTTGCTCCTTGATTGATTATATTAAAGTCTTCGCAAAGACTGTCTTCCTAAAGAGATGTCAGAGTAATCATCTGAACAATCTCGCTTAGTATTATCCAGTTTTACGACTACACTTTGCAAGATCTCTCTAAAGACTTTATTTTTACTATAAACCAATAATGTAATGCGAAAATATTTTATAGGGACCGCTACATTATCTAACTTTATACATGCATTGCTGTTCAGTGGTTCAATGACATGATAATACGATATTTCATCTATTTTTACTGTACATGCATAAGCATACCACCAAGTCAATGGCTTCGAAAGCAAATCAACGCGTGTCATCACTCCAATATAACAAAACTCATCATCTACCCTATTAGCCGATTCAATCATTCGTAAACGCGCATTAGCACTATGAAACAAATGATAACGTTCCCAATATCCCATGCTCATTTTTTTTGATAAAAAACTTGCTTGTAATAAATATAATCCTAATATTGTAATAAGTTGAAAAAATATCAATACTGAGAAAAATACGACGCCTTGATATTTTTGTTTAACGTAATGCGACATAAATATATTGTGTTTTATTCATTCTATTTTTAATTAATGATGTATGTTTTAACAAAATTCCTACGCCTTTTATATCATTATTATCATCAAAATCTCCTGCAGATATATCTTTCACTCTACCCCCTTGGATGATGCTAAAAGAAAATTTCATATCATTGATACCTTCCATGATTTCCATTTTATGACCATTTTTATTTTTCCGATAAAGTGCGTCAATCATTCCAATATAATACGATTCAGATTGATAGAGATTTACTTGAGAATATTTTTTGTATAATTTTTTTAATGGTTTATCACTTATAATTTTTTGATTTTTGGTTGAAACGGTGACATTTTTTACTTTGAAAAACTCAACTGATTCACAATCTGAAATCATGATATCATCATTGATCGAAAATCTATGACTGGATGTTACATACATCACGCTATCATCTTTCATATCAAGTAATAAATCATCACCCATCGTATCTGCATATCGTATCGTGATTGCATCCGTACCTGGTTTGACATCACTCGCATAATACGGTGTTATGTTTGCCTTTTTCATTTTTAAACAACCTTGATAGACAGCAGAACGTATCACCGTCATCCATAGCTGTTCCATGATACGACTATTTTCAGTTAAACCTAATAATGCTGTTTGTAACTTAAAATGCTGTTGTGTTATCCCATATATCGATGTCAAACCACTTACGATAATCACACTGATCATAAGTGAACACAGTAATTCCAGCATTGTAACACCCGCTATGTGTTTCATGCTGTTATGTGTGCTCTTATACAATTAAGCGATTTAGTATGATTGAAACTACAATCATAGGGTTTTTTTCCCCAATATATCGTTACAATATAAGCAGGATAGGAACCCTCAATAACACCTGCGCCTTTAGGCAAAAGAAGCTTGTTTTGCGCGTTCCATGCGGCTATCTGATCGTCCAAGCCTTCGGCATCGCCCAAGGCATGTAATCGCTCTATCATTGTAATGATTTGATGGCTTGCCATTGAAAAATAATAATCATCATAGGTGTGACGTTCTGTTTGCAATAATATTCCACTAAAACCCAGTAAAATAAATGAGAGAATAAAAAGACTCATTAATACTTCAACCAAGGTAAAACCAAGGTTCCGTGAAGATCCATCTATGTTATCCATTTTTTTTCGCAAACTCTCTCATAAAATTAATCAACGCATCTACACCAATTTCAGGCATGGCATTATACATACTTGCACGTATCCCACCCGACAAACGATGGCCTCTAAGATTAGTTAAGCCTGATTCTGCCGCTTCATTTAAAAAACTATCTATTAAATTTTTATTAACTATATTAAAGGGTACATTCATACGTGAACGGCAACTAGGATGTATTGAATTGATATAAAATTCTTTATGCTCATCAATAAAACGATATAATTTTTCAGATTTACGTTGATTCACTTCTGCAAAATGTTTAACACCGCCTTGTCGTTTCATCCATGCAAATGTTAAACCCGCAATATACCATGCATACACAGGTGGTGTATTATAAAATGATTTTTGTGCTACATGAAGTGGATAAGAATATAAAGTAGGCATGCCTGGCAAAGGATCGCGTACCAAATCGTCCCTGATAATAATAACAGTTATTCCGGCCTGGCCTATATTTTTTTGTGCTCCAGCATAAATAATACCATAATCGGAAACATTGATGGGCCTTGATAAAATATTAGAAGACATATCAGCAACTAATGGTACACCGTTCGTTTCAGGTAGTTTATGAAACTCTACTCCGTCTATCGTTTCGTTAGGCGTAAAATGAACATAAGAAGCATGTGGATTTAAAGACCATGTATCCTGTGAGGGAATGCTAACCAGCTCGTCTTCCACGACTAGACGGGCGGCAATATTCACATCACCGTAACGCTTGGCTTCATCAATGGCTTTTTTTGACCAAATTCCTGTGTCTATATAATCAGCATGTTTATTTGCTGCCATCAAATTAATAGGTACCATAGCAAACTGTGCTGTAGCCCCGCCTGGCAAGAATAATACCTGATAATGATCAGGAATCGTCATAAGCTCACGCAAATCAGACTCGGCCTGGTCTGTCACTTCCTTGAACTCAGCTCCTCTATGACCCAGCTCCATGATAGACATGCCAGTACCATGCCAATCTAACATTTCTTTTTGAGCTTGGTCTAATACTTCTTCAGCTAACATGGCCGGACCAGCGTTAAAATTGAACACTTTGCGCATAACTTCCTCGCTAAATATATCAATATGGATTAAGATTCGATATCATAGTGAAACACGCACAAAAAAGCCAAAAATAATTATGACAAGGTGAGCAGACCTTATGGAACTAAATTTCCTTGAAATTATCCTTTGTGTTTTCTTTATATCCCTTGCGGTGACACTCATCTTTCGTAAATTACGCTTATCCATTATTTTAGGCTATTTACTCGTTGGTGCGCTTTTAGGGCCGCATGCTTTTGGATTGATACACAATTCAACCTATGCAAGAAATTTAGCTGAATTTGGCATTGTTTTTTTAATGTTTACCGTAGGACTCGAATTTTCTTTACCTAAATTATTTTCTTTAAGGTATCCCGTTTTTGTGATAGGAAGCTTACAAGTTCTATTGACTATTTTAATCACTACTCTCTGCGGCATTTTTCTAGGTATGGGCAAACTTGCTGCATTAACGGTAGGCAGTATTGTTGCCATGTCATCCACTGCTATTGTGGTAAAACAATTAAGTGATCAACTTGAATTACACTCAAGACACGGTTTAAATGCAGTAGGCATTTTATTATTCCAGGATCTTGCTGTCATACCGCTCATTATTTTAATCGCCGGACTTGCGCAAAATAATGAAAGCCATCTAGCCTCATTGCTCATATGGGCATTAATCAAAGGCTGTTTAGCGATATTCCTAATATTTATAGTCGGAAGATGGTTATTAAGACCTTTATTCCACCAAATTTCAAAAACTCGAGATATTGAGTTATTTACTTTAACCGTCTTGCTAGTCACCCTTACAGCAGCATGGTTCACTAATTTATGGGGCCTCTCCTATGCTTTAGGCGCATTTCTTGCGGGACTTATGTTAGCGGAAACAGAATTTAGACATCAGATAGAAGTCGAAATCCGTCCTTTTCGTGATATTCTATTAGGATTATTTTTCATCACCATAGGCATGTTAGTTGATATACAACACTGGTATAACACATGGATTTGGATTTTATTATTATTCAGTGCGCTTGTGATTGGAAAAATGCTTTTAATTATCCTTATCGCTCGCCTATCAGGTAATGATCTTCCTACAGCGACTCGCACAGGCATAGTACTTGCACAAGGTGGTGAATTTGGATTTGCTTTATTAACCATCGCACTCAGCAAATCTATTTTGCCGCCCGATTATGGTCAAGTTGTTTTAGCAGCCTTAGTTATTAGTATCGCTATTTCACCCATTATGATACGTTATAACAAAAAAATTGCTACATTTTGTTTGCCTAGAAAAATAAAATTCAGCGAAATTCAAACTAAACAACAAATCATTTCAACCGCAAAAAAATTAAAACAACATATTATTATTTGTGGATATGGACGCGTAGGCCAACAAATTGCTGGTTTATTAAATAAAATAAAATTTCCATTTATAGGACTTGATCTTGATTCTGAACTCATCCGATTCGCAACGCTTGCTGGCGACAGTGTATTTTATGGCGACCCCACTCATCCTGGAATATTAAAAGCCGCCGGATTAAAACATGCAAAACTTCTTATCATAAGCTTTAACGATTTGCGTGCATCGATTCAAATTCTAAGCATTGTTAAACAAAGCCGTCCTGATTTGGCTGTTTTAGTGCGATGCAAAGATGAGTTTGAATTAAAACAATTAAAATCCTATGGCGCTTCTCATGTTGTGGCCGAAATTTTTGAAACTAGCCTCACTTTAGCACAGCATTTATTAACTATTATTGATATTCCTAATGCAAAATCCACACAACTTATACATGAAATGCGCAGCAAGGATTACGACTTGTTATTAAAAGTTTTCACTGGAGCTTATGAAGAAACTATGGCGGATGAAAATGCTCCGCTCGGTCAATTAAAACCTATCTTAATTCCTGAAGGTGCTTATGCTGTTCATAAAAAACTTAAAGATCTGGATCTACCATCCATTGATGTAGAAATTATCGCTATTCGTTGCGGTGAAACAAAATTTCTAAAACCTCATAGCAACACTAAAATTGAAGCCAATAACATTGTGATTGTTTATGGAACATCCGTGAATTTAGAGGAAGCTGAAAAATTATTATTACAAGGAAAATAACTTACTCTCGGTTTTTATTCCTTCTTTAAAATGTTTACGGCACATGGAAATATAGCTCTCATTATCACCTATAAAAATTTGCGAACCATCTTTTATAATATTACCATCCGCATCTATTCTTGCATTATTAATGGCTTTTTTTCCACAATGGCATATAGTTTTTATTTCAATAAGATTATCCGCCCAAACTAATAAAGCCATACTTCCTTCAAAAGGTTCGCCTTGAAAATCATTGCGTAAACCATATGCAAGCACGGGTATATTCAAATGATCTACCACATCCGTTAATTGCAAAGCTTGTGCTTTTGTTAAAAACTGAGCTTCATCAATAAGAATACATGCAAGTTTTGCATTGGATTGTTTTTGATATTTACAGTAATCAAAAAAATTAAAATTCTTATCAAAGACGACGGCTTCTGAATTAAGACCTATTCTTGATGCGATCTTTCCTACTCCATTACGCGTATCTAGCAAAGGAGTAAATAATAAAGTATCCATCCCTCTTTCTTTATAATTATACGATGATTGCAATAACATCGTAGTTTTTCCGGCATTCATTGCGGAATAATAAAAATATAGTTTTGCCATATACATCCTTAATTATATATAATAGCGCGTGTAAATATGAAAGGGAGATGCATATGTTACGTTTATCCAAAGATGGATCCAAGCCGCACTTAATAACCCGTCCAAAAATCGCTGGCCCTGCTCATATTATAGGTTCATTCTTAAAAAACACTGAACTTAAAGCTGTATTAACGACATGTCACAGCACTCAAACTTTATTTTACACAGCACTGACTCCAATTTTACTGCAAGCCTGTGTTTATGGTGAATATGATAAAGTCAATGGAATCCTGAAGCAATATCCTAAACTATTACATGCCAAAGGTACAGTCACGGATTATTCAGGCCGTACTCATAAAGACAGAACCGTTTATCAGCTCGCTTTAGGCGCTTGTGATTTTAATGTGAAAGATACACATGGTAACATCGTGGTCAATGGTATGGTTGAGATGATAGAAGAACATTTTAAAACTTTACCCAAGTCTCAAGCCATCATGCGTGCTCAATACGAAGGGCAATTTCCTCCCTATCATGAGGTCAAAGAAGAAGAAAGAGTGAAGCAAGATTCCGAAGCACTTCATAAAATAACGAAAATGATTGAGAATATCAAAGACGATGCATTTATCAAAAGTACATCCGAGTTAGAAAATAAGATACATAATATCATACGTCTAGAAAAATCAGAGTTAGCAAATAAACTTCGGCCTCTTGTTTCAAGTGTCATAAAAGCTCCATCCGATAAAGCCTTTAACGATGCATTTGAAGTATTCAAAAAATTTCTCCTCGCCCAAGATAGGTTTATCCCTATCGGTACTGTTTTTGATTTTGATTTACTGAAAGCACTTTATCAGTTTAGAAATCATCTTGAACCTAAAGAGGAACAAATGTTTGGAAAACATTTCAACTATGCATTACTTGCAGAAGTTGCTCAATTATTTGAGGACAAGTATGCACGTCTTTGGACCAGGCCTAAAGGCTTATTTCTCTGGTCAAAAGTTTGCGGGTATATTGAACGATTTGTACCTGCTTGTGATGGTCAATTTATTGCTCAGGATCCTTGGTCAATCTTAGTGAAAGGAAAAAAGCCTCAGAGAAATTTCAAATTTACATACCAGGACGGAGGTGGAGTGTATTATCCACTCGTGACTGATTCTGTTTGGGAGCTTGGATATACTCATGGCCGTTGTTGCACTAGCGGATATCATTGGCAACACGGAGGACCTGGCCTCGGCGTTTTCAACATATATATCAAGCAAAAATATCATTGCCATGATTTATACAACAAGGATACTGTTTCCAAAAAACGCTCTCGGTCACCTTGATCTGGGACTTGATTTTGATTCAGCGAATGGCATATCACAGGATGGAGTTTTTTTATCATCAATATCTTTAGGTAATGTGATTAGAGCAATTGCGCTATGGCTTGTATTCAATATATTTAATGACATACGTGCTGCGACTCTAGCTGAAGAAGATCTATCAAACTCTACACCCATAGCGCCTCTTAGGGTTGTTGCAATATTAGCATAAGTGATTGGCACCGCTGGCAAAATAGCTGAGTCTGCTGCAGTTGCAGCCGTTGCAACAACTCCACCAGCTTCTCCCAACAAACCAAGCACAGCCTTAGGAACAACGACTATTAGAGTAAATAGAGTCGCAAGACTTAATGTGATACTTAAACCAGACAACACAATACGAGCTGCCCATGCAGCATATTTATTATCAAAGTTATCATAACTATTCCATGCTGCTTTTAAACTTACGATGGGAGACGTAATAGGACGCAAGCACAACCACCATGCTTTAAAAAAATAATGACCAGCTAAGGCAAGATAAGAAGACTCTTTGTTATTTTCACAATAAGCATCCATTTTTTTGGGAAATGCTTCTGTAAAAAATTTTAAGCTATTTTTTATCGGAGTGAATAAAAAACCAAAACCTGCCGTATAAAGCAACCAAGCGAAAGCAAAATATCCTGTATGTTCTACATATTGCGGAACCCCAAGAAAATAATGTTTAAACTTTCGTGGATGATCACCGAATTTATAAACCTCATAAGTGGTATCCCAAGCTTTTTGTAAACGTAGATCTTGAATTTTTTTACGTAATTCAGCAGGAGTTCCAGCTTCCATCTCACGTAATTTTTTTCGCGATGCTATTAAATGATGATAACGATCTTCTGGATTTGCTACATGGTCATATTGATGTACTATGCGATTGTTAACACTATTAATTTCAGCATCTATTTTACCGAGTTTCTCTGCAATCAATGACTCAAAATTCTGACGCTGAGTATAGCTAATATCATTAATTCTTACTTTTGCAGATAACAGTATTTCAAGGTATGCAAATGGATCATGACTACGTTCTGTTGCTAATTTTATAGTTGAATCATAGCTCGTAAGTTTTTCATAAGTCTCTTTGATTTTTTTTATTTCTAATTGATGAGCTTGGCGAGAGTTTCTACAATGACGCAAGGCTCTCTCTAATTTTTCTAATGCTTGATTGGCCTTTGAAAATTCATCATTTGCTAATTTTTTCTCTTTGCTATGAATGGATATATTTTGTAATTTTAACATGACGGTTTCTGGGCTTATAGAAGGCCCAACTAGATACTCACCCAAGGGAGCCTGTCTAATAAACCGATCCGCACCACTCCACACAAAAAACGAACGTGCATGCGATACAGGGTTCAAAGAGCTGCCATAAACTCCATGACTACGCACAGCCCAGGACATTTTTTCTTCGGATGATAAGTGGCATTTATCAGCGAGACTTTCATCATACTTAATAATGGATTGATTGCTTAAAAGATCAATTGACTTTACTTGATTATCATCTAATAAAGGATAATGTTTGCATTCTGATTGACGTTGTTCTGCATCTTTAATTTTTTTTTCACACGAAACTATTTGTCCTTGTAATTTTTCTTCTTCTTCATCAAATGCTTTCACCTCACTTTCTAATTTTTCTATTAATAGTAAAATAGCATTAGACTTTTCATCATTTAATAATCTTGCTTCCATGACACAAATCCTATATTTTTTTATTTTAAAGAAGGCTTAGGAATTTCTTTTTTTTCAGCCTGCCCGCGTGATATGACCACATGAAAGAGCGCAGTGACAGCATGATAACCTTTACTGATATTTTTGAAAACATTATCATAACCATCCTCAACAGGTGATACTTTATCGCCCGTCTCTTTTAATGCAATTTTATTCTCCATGGATCTTGTAATACGCCAGTTCGCAAGTTGTTCGCTGCACAAAACAATAACGGCACTTATTATTAAACCCACATTAAATCGCATCAGTAATGAAAAAATAGCTATCGAAAATCCTAAACTACGAATTTCATCAGTAATGGGTATCATCAAAGTATTTTTATGCTGTTGTACTATGGGCAAAATCCCATCTTTCATCGGATGTAAATCAGTTTGAATCAAACTTAGTTGATTTATAACATATTGTAAAAAAAGCACCTCTGGTAAATCCACATGACGAAAGATGGCATTACATACTTGACAATCCAGATCATTGACTTTATCAACGAACATAAATGAAAGACGATTGGTCACTGCTAAATATTTATGTGCATATTCTATGACATTTTTCAAAACAAGGATTTTTATTTTCGACTCGCTGGCCTCTGCAGATTGACACCAGTCCCAGATGTTATGAAGAGATTGTGAACGTTCATGAGGCGTCATATCTTTAGTAAAATGAACAACTGGGACTGGCATGCGGTTAATTCCTTGTATGTGGCTCTGTCATCATGGCTGGTTGCACTAATTGTTTAAATTCATCCTGAGATAAATAACCCAAATCAAGACATGCTGTCAACAAGCTCGTGCCATCATGCCATGCTTTATGTGCAATTTCTGCTGATTTATCGTAACCAATCTTGGGTGCAAGAGCAGTCACCAACATTAATGAATGATCAACATACTCAGCTATACGTTTTTCATCGGCTCTCAAGTCTTTAATACAAAACTGTGTAAACATATCAGAAGATTCAGAAAGCAGTGTAATAGAATGCATTAAGTTATAAATCATGACAGGTTTAAAAACATTCAATTCAAAATTGCCTTGTGAACCTGCTATACCTATGGTTGCATCATTACCCATCACTTGCACACAAGCCATCGTCATCGCTTCACATTGCGTAGGATTGACTTTACCTGGCATAATAGACGAACCGGGCTCATTTGCCGGTAATATCAATTCACCCAAGCCGCACCGCGGACCCGATCCTAACCAACGAATGTCATTGGCTATTTTCATCAACGCACAAGCCAGTGTTTTAAGTGCGCCGCTCATAAAAACAATAGCATCATGTGATGCAAGTGCTGCAAATTTATTAGGTGCTGAAACAAAATGTAAGCCCGTAAGCTTTGCAATCAATGCAGCCGCATGTACGGCAAATTTAGGATGTGTATTAATTCCTGTACCTACAGCCGTGCCACCCAAAGCAAGCTCATGCAATCCTGGCAATGCAGAATCAATATTCTTCGAGCACGCATCAAGTTGTGCAACATAAGCTGAAAATTCTTGTCCTAATGTTAAAGGAACCGCATCTTGTAAATGTGTCCTGCCTATTTTGACAATATTAGAAAATATTTTTTGTTTTTCTGCTAACGCATCTCGTAAATGTTTAATCGATGGCATAAGCTTTCGCACAATGGCTTCAACAGCAGCAATATGCATGGCTGTTGGAAAAGTGTCATTAGAGGATTGTGAACGATTCACGTCATCATTAGGATGAATGGGATTTTTGCTCCCACGTTTACCGCCTGCCATTTCAATGGCACGATTAGAAATCACTTCATTAACATTCATATTCGTTTGCGTGCCGCTTCCTGTTTGCCAAACACTTAATGGAAATTGGTTATCAAGCTTGCCTGATATCACTTCATCAGCGGCTTTAACAATAAGCTTCATTTTATCTTCCGACAATAAACCGAGCTCATAATTAGTCATCGCTGCGGCTTTTTTTAACACACCAAAGGCGTGAATAAGCTCTTTTGGCATCGTATCATCACCGATGGCAAAATGATGCAGTGAACGTTGCGTTTGTGCACCCCAATAAACCTCTGCTGGAACGTTTATATTCCCCATGCTATCTGATTCAATACGTGTAGTCATTTTTTACTCCTCTTTTAATTTAAGCTTTTACTTACTAATTCATGTACATCTTTCGATATATTTTTATGATTCATCATCATTTCTAACTGCTTATGCATTAATAGTTGTCTATCATGATCGTATCTTTTCCAATCGCTAAATGGTTTTACCATACGAGCTGCAATTTGTGGATTTAATGCATCCAACTTTAAGACAAAATCTCCTAAAAATTGATATCCTTTTCCATCGTGAGCATGGAACCTCACAGGATTTCGATGTCCAAAAGACCCTATCAACGCATAAACTTTATTTGGATTTTTGATATCAAACGCAGGATGTTTCACTAATTTTTTAACATTCGTCAAGGTATCTTTTAATTTTGATGTCGCTTGCAATGTTAACCACTTATCAACAACTAAAGCATCATGCTGCCATTTTTCATAAAACATATGTAATACATGTTCCCTTTGCGATGAATTTGAGTTTACTATACAACCTAAGGCCGACATAGTATCTGTCATATTATGGTTAAGTGCTTTTTCAAAATGCTTAATAACCATGGCTTCATCAAGCAACGCCAAATACATCAAACAACAACTGGTCCATTGTCTTTTAGCCATATTAGCCAAATTATATTGATAAGACTTTACTAAATCAGCATTCTGTTGATATTGTTCGATAAAAATAGTTTTTAATTCTTCTGCAATTCGTAAAGCAACCCATTCACGCACTTCATGAATGGCATCAACGTCTATCACTGACATATGCTCTGCTATATATTTTTCGGCGGGCAATGTTAACATTTCAGCAAGTAAAAGCTTATCATGTTGCATTGTCGTAATTTGGTATATTAAAGCATCAAAATAATCTTTTGGAATAACGAGTGTTTTATGATAACGCAAATCTTTTATTAAACTTAAAATTAAATTAACCGCATATTGTTGTCCCGCTTCCCAACGATTAAATGCATCATGATCATACTTAAACAACATGAGTAACTCATTGTCAGTATAAGGATAATGAATTTTTACAGGAGCTGAAAATTCACGTAACAGTGATGGAACAGGTTTGGTGTTTATATTTTTAAAATAATATTCTTCTTCTGATTTTTTAATATGTAATATATCATTTAATATTTCACATCCTGTATTATCAATCAAACCTATTTTTACAGGAAGATGAAAAGGTTTTTTTTCTGCTTGTTGCGGCGTGGGAGGACAAGATTGCTTTATTTTCAAGGTATAAGTTTTATGATTAGCATCATAATCATCTGTAACACAAAGAAGTGGTGTACCCGCCTGGCTATACCACAAACGAAATTGCGTTAAATCAATGCCTGAAGCATCTTCCATGCATTTCACAAAATCGTCAATGGTGACAGCCTCACCATCATGTCGTGTAAAATATAAATCCATCGCTTGTCTATATAACTCGTCACCTAATATCATTTTTTGCATGCGAATGACTTCGGCGCCTTTATTATAAACCGTAGCCGTATAAAAATTATTAATTTCTACGTAAGAATCCGGACGAACTGGATGCGCAAGTGGGCCTGCATCTTCTATAAATTGTGAGTTTCGCAAAATATTGACATCATGGATTCTAGCAACTGTTTTGGATGTTATATCGCCCGTAAAACTCTGTTCTCTAAATACTGTCAAACCTTCTTTTAAACTAAGCTGAAACCAGTCGCGGCAAGTAATACGGTTCCCCGTCCAGTTATGAAAATATTCATGACCGATCACCGCTTCGACATGTACATAATCAAGATCAGTTGCAGTTTCAGGTTTAGCTAATACATATTGCGTATTAAATATATTTAGACCTTTATTTTCCATAGCTCCCATATTGAAATCGCTGACTGCAACTATCATGTAAATATCTAAATCATATTCGCGGCCATATTTTTCTTCATCCCAATGCATGGCTTTTTTAAGCGCTTCCATCGCATGATGCGCTTTATCAATATTACCTTTTTCGACATATATGTTAAGTGTGACGCGCCTGCCGGTATGCGTCACAAAAAAATCTTCGAGACAATCTAATTTTCCTGCGACTAATGCAAATAAATAACAAGGTTTTTTAAATGGATCTTCCCAGACAGCCATATGTTTGCCGTCGGGTAATAGGGTTTCAGAAATTAAATTACCATTCGATAACAATACCGGATATTTTTCTTTATCAGCGATAATAGTGGTGGTATAACGCGCCATCACATCAGGTCTATCTAAAAAATAAGTGATTCGACGAAACCCCTCGGCTTCGCATTGGGTACAAAAATTTCCTGATGATTTATAAAGACCACTTAATCCTGTATTTTCTTGCGGTTTGATTCTTGTCACAATTGTCAAAATAAATTCAGATGGAACTTTCTTCAATATCAATAAGTTTTTATCAAGTTCGTAATCTTCTAATGGATGATTATTTAGCATCATTGAAACAAGTTCTAAGGCTTCGCCTTGTAAAACCAGTTGCTTAGAAGAGCTCTTACTGGCGGGATTAATTCTTATCTTAAGTTCAGACTTAACTAAGGTAAATGTTTCGCCTAAATCAAACTCAAGATTAACCGTATCGATAAGATAGTCAGAGACTTTGTAATCACGTAAATATACGGCTTGTGTTAATGAATTATTCATATCATTACTCTATTGACTGGAAACTTCGGCCATCCCTTGAAAGGAATCGCCGAGTTTTTTATATATTACCAACTGTCACTATCATCAGCGGTTTGACCTGCTGTATCAGGCTGAGGTGCCGCTGTATTATCCATGGATGACCCATTAAATGGATTTTGTGTGCCATTACTGGACAAATTGGTTCCAGATAAAGACTGATCATCTTGTTGCCCCGCCATATCTTCCGCAAATACAGCTGTATTCGCAAATAATAATGCCAATAAAGTGGATACTATAAACATTTTTTTCATATATAATTCCCTTTGGAAAGAAGTCAATGAAGTATGTCGGATTTGCCGACCCAGCTATCATAAACAGAAAGGTATAAGATGTCTAATATTGACCCTGCAGAAATAGCCAAATTCAGCGAACTTGCAACTCATTGGTGGGACCCCCATGGAGAAATGAAATCCTTACATGATATCAATCCTTTGCGCCTGCATTATATTGATCAAAATTCGTCACTAAAGGGCAAAAAAGTTATCGATATAGGCTGTGGCGGTGGTATTTTATCAGAAAGCATGAATCAATTAGGCGCCGATGTTACTGGGCTTGATATGAGCAAAGAAGCGATACAAGTGGCCAGGCTGCATCAACACGAAAGCGGCGCTCGTGTTGATTATTTTGTTAGCACTGCAGAAGATTTTGCGACTAAGCATCCTGGCGAATTTGACGTCGTCACATGTCTTGAAATGCTGGAACATGTGCCAGACCCCTCTTCCATCGTTCGCGCATGTGCTGAACTTGCCAAACCGGGCGGAAGCGTGTTTTTCTCCACGCTTAATCGCAATATGAAATCCTATCTTTTTGCTATCATAGGCGCGGAATATGTATTAAATATTATTCCTAAAAATACCCATGATTATGCAAAATTTATTCGTCCGAGTGAATTATCCGAATGGGCGAGAAAATCGGGATTAATAGTCAAAAATATGACGGGGTTGACTTATCATCCTCTTAATAAGACATATAAATTATGTGATGATATTTCGGTGAATTATCTGGCGTATATGATTAAAAAATAATTTTGTAACGATTCAGGGGCTGCCACAGGTCTGATCGTGCCCGATTGCGTGCCCGTGCCCGCGCGCGTCTTTTTCCTTACAATTTAAATTGTACAACGGTTTTTTCCTCATCTGACTGCGAAATTTTTTTGGAATTTTTCTCTGTCTGTTCTTTCGCCTGCGCTACTTTTTTTTCTACCTAGGTTTCAATTTCTTTTTTTAATTCTACATCTAACATTGCGCGTATAATGGGTTGCCGTGAAAAAGGAGATGTTTTAGGTTGTATTAGTTTATCTATGGTTCTAGCATCTAGAATATTACCATCGGAAAGAATCATTGGATTATCCATTAATTTGCAATCTATCTGATCTATAAATTTTTCGGGTATTTCATCAGTGCATTTTGTTTTATCGAATAGATCCTGAAGCGGTGTAGCAACGGCAATCAGATTTTGCTCTACGACAATATCTTTTAATTCCACATGAGCTGGTCTTCGCTTCATAAAAATTCCTATACTTCCTCCAGCAATCATTCCTCCAGCTCCAACTATCCCAAGCATAATAGGAAGACTCGACATAAAATCTTGAATACGATCTGACTCTACAGACTGTTTAGCATCTTCTAATAATTTTTGAGTCGTATTTTCATTCAAGCATGTCATGCTGTTCATGACTACATCTGCAGTATTTATATCCAAACAATCATTGTCACCTGCACTGTTCCTTATTGCATCTATTCCTTCTTTTGATGTCCCTGTCAGGGTACAATTAGCAAATTCACCTGACCCGATATGCGAAATGATAAACGCTGCCTCACACCGACTTATGGGATAACTTGCATACAATATTCCATCGAACCCGCTAGCGCATAAAGATCCAGTGAGGAGTCCAACGAACGCGCCTCTTATGGTAGTTTTTATATTTATATTCATATTTTTGATTTTTCTCTGATCCTGTGAGGTAAAAAAAAGATATCAATGAACCACAACTTCCTGTTTAATAACAGTTCTAAGGACTTTATTACAAGGAGTAACTAATAGTAAACAATTTTATACATAGAAATAGACAAAAGTCAAAATTGTCTATGGTTTAAAAATCAAAAAACAATTTGACAGAAACATTTAAGAATGGTCAAGTTATTTATGCTACTTGAATAAAAACGACCACCAGTCTTGGATAACAACAAATACCATTATTGCAGAATTTAATTCTCTTCAAGAATATGTTGAATATATAGCTAACGGTATCGATGATGAGGTAGTTAAAAAAATTTTAACTAATGAAAATTCGCCTGTCATTTTAGCGACAAGCAACTTCATAAATGAAAAAATTAGGGCACTAAGTTCAGTAAAAACCGATGAAACATTTCCAGATGTTAAACGCACCAAGCCTAGACCAAGCATGGAAATAATCATTAAAGAAATTTCAATATTTTTTAATTTACACCAATCACACATAACAAAGCCACTACGTGGTGAAAAAAACATTCCCCGATTGCTATCAATGTATCTCTCTAGAAAAATGGGATTTTTTACTTATGCCGAAATCGGAGTTGTTTTTAATAGAACGATGTATGCGGTAAGCACAGCTTTAAAAAGATTTGAAGAAAAATTAAAATATGATTCACAGTTGTATATTCAATTAACTACTATTGAGGATAAAATTAATGGAAAACTTTAGAAAAAATTTAGCGATTGCCTATGTTTAGACTTGACCCTTTGTTTTCGAAAGCGGCGCTCGTGTTGATTATTTTGTTAGCACTGCAGAAGATTTTGCGACTAAGCATCCTGGCGAATTTGACGTCGTTACATGCCTTGAAATGCTGGAACATGTGCCAGACCCTTCTTCCATCGTTCGCGCATGTGCTGAACTTGCCAAACCGGGCGGAAGCGTGTTTTTCTCCACGCTTAATCGCAATATGAAATCCTATCTTTTTGCTATCATAGGCGCGGAATA
>Ga0207028_1060_pt1 | contig 26526 bp, 31 predicted proteins | sample Alteio_BWMinCont_41_FD_153287 | JGI IMG/M metagenome (GOLD analysis project Ga0207028, IMG submission 153287) | Enriched cells from forest soil in Barre Woods Harvard Forest LTER site, Petersham, Massachusetts, United States -... | ecosystem: Environmental > Terrestrial > Soil > Temperate forest >... | reverse complement strand
AGGGGTTGCTGATAGGACTTTTAGACGATATTTAGTGAAATATAAAGAATCCGGTATAGAAGGCCTGATTGATATGCGATTAGATCAAATATCCCATAAACGAGCACCTGTTGATGAAGTCATGGCACTGACAACGCTTTACCGAGGTCGTTATTATGGTTGGAATGTAAAACATTTTTTTAGTTTTTACAAAAAGTCGCATGCGGGTTCTCGCAGTTATACTTGGGTTAAAACCACTCTACAAAAAGAAGGTTTAGTTGCTAAATCCAAAAAACGTGGTGTGCATCGTAAAAAACGAGAACGCGCGCCCATTGAAGGAATGATGCTACATCAAGATGGAAGTGAGCATGAGTGGGTGCCAAATGTACGATGGGACTTGATTGTAACCATGGATGACGCAACGAGTGAACATTACTCCATGTTTTTTGTTGAGGAAGAAGGCACTAGTAGTAGTTTTCGTGGAGTTAAAGAAACGATCGAAAAAAAAGGCCTTTTTTGTTCTATTTACACGGATAGAGGAAGTCACTATTGGACGACCCCGGAAGTAGGAGGCCGTGTTGATAAAAATAATCTTACGCAATTTGGACGAGCATTAAAACATTTAGGCATTGAAATGATAGCAGCTTATTCTCCAGAAGCGCGTGGTAGAAGTGAGCGTGCCTTTAGGACGCATCAAGGACGCCTTCCCAGGGAGCTAGCTATGCATAACATAACGACCATGAATGAAGCTAATAAATATCTTGCTGAGATTTATATGCCGTCTTACAACACTGAGTTTACTGTCCTTCCTGCAGAAAAAGGATCTGCATTTGTACCATTGATTAGCGGACCACTCGATGATGTGCTTTGCGAGCATTACACTCGAATTGTTGGGAAAGATAATTGTGTGAGCTTCGAGGGCTTTAAATTGCAGATCCCTAAAGATCAATACCGTTGTCATTATAACAAAGTCAAAGTCCGCATACACCGCTATGTGACCGGACAATTAGCAATATTCCATGGCCCACGAAAACTCGCTGAATATGATAGCAAGGGAGATATAAAAGTTCATGTAATTAAAGAAGTTGCGTAAATCCGCTTCGCAACTTTGAGACATCTTAAGGGTTTTTGGTTAAAAATCCTTAAGGTGTTCTTAATAATAAAAGCGGACAATTCATTAGCTACAAAACCGGACAAGTCTATGTGTCACTAACATGTCTATAGATGTCTATAGATGTAGGCAGCTTAAAATCCTAATTCCATAGGATTTATGAATCCATTTCTAGCATTAATCCATATAATCCCATTATAATAGGATTATATGAGAAAAAAGTTTGATATATATAATAAAGTCTAGATATATAGGATTTTATGGCCAAGACGATAAAAATAATTTCAACCCCTAATTTGAAAGCAACCCTTTCAGCGGAGTTAATTGGGAAAGCAGTTCGAGCTAAACGAACACAAAGTCAATTACGTTTGGAAGATGCGGCAGCGCTTTGCGGGGTTGCAAAACAAACATTAATGAATGTAGAACATGGACATTCTGCAACACAAATTTCAACATTATTGCGAATATGTTTTGCATTAGGAATCAAGCTTTGCATTCAACCTTGGAATGAAAATAATGAGGTTGACGATGAATGGTAGTGAAACTGTGTTAAATGTGTATTTGGGTAAACGAGTTATTGCAAATTTATCTTTGGATCAAGATCAATCCATAGACTACGACTGTTCTGAGTTATCTCTTTATACATTGAAAGACCCACCCCGCATATTTCAGCCCTGATTTTATTGTAGGTCTCGCTATATCGCTGAAATATTGTGCGGGGCCTATTTTTACTTAGACTCAAACTATTAGTTGTTCTCAATATATAAATACAGTTAAAACAAAAAATTTATATCGAAGCTATCATTTCAGATATAACTCTAATGATCTTCGCTCATAATTTTTTATATTTGTGATATTTTTAAGAATAAGAAATATAGATGGGTTTGAGGTTAAGTAATAATAGGCCCCGCACAATATTTCAGCGATATAGCGAGACCTACAATAAAATCAGGGCTGAAATATTTGCGGGGTGGGTCTTTCAATGTATAAAGAGATAACTCAGAACAGTCGTAGCCTTTACTATGTAAACTCAATTTTTGAGCTCTGAAGTTCCACCATACACTTATGATGCCCCAACGGACAAACCCGCTTAAAACAAGGCTGGCAATCTAATTTTAATGACAAAACTTTCGCATGTTCGTCTAAAGGCGGGGTAAATGCAGGACTGGTCGGGCCATAAAGTGCGATCAAAGGCTTATGAAGTGCCGCTGCAATATGCATTAAACCGGAATCGTTTGTAATCACTGATGTGGATAAAGCCAGTAAATCAATGGCTTCTTCCAAAGTGGTCTTTCCAGCCAAATTGACACAACGACCGCCTGTCAATTGCATAATTTTTTCGGCAACTTCATGATCTTTAGGTGAGCCAAATATCCATACTTGCCAACCTTCAGCTATTTTAGCCTTAGCCACCGCCGCATAATGCTCTTCTGGCCAACGTTTTGCTGGACCAAATTCTGCTCCTGGGCATAAAGCTAACACGGGAGTACTTATAGAAAGCTGGTGTGTTAAAAGCGCTTTTGCTTGTTCATCATGTGAAGTCTGCAAACTAGGCATAGGATAAGATGTTGGAATATTTGCATCAGGCAGAAGACCCAAGGCCATAAACCGTTCTATCATCAAAGGATAACGCTTTTTATCCAACACACGACAATCATTTAACAAACCATAACGCATTTCACCGCGCCATCCCGTACGAAGTGGAATACGCGCAAACCATGGGATTAAAGCTGACTTCCAGGAATTGGGCAAAACAATGGCTTGATCATACTTGCTATTACGCAATATTTTACCAAAACGATAACGTTCGAAAAAACCCATTCGACCATGCCCCAAAGGCATCACCATGGTATTCAGAACCTCGGGCATACGCGAAAGCAAAGGCAGGCTCCACTGAGGCGCCAATACATCAATAGTAGCTGCGGGGTCCTCATGTTTTAGAAGTTTAAATAAACATTGTGCCATGACCATATCGCCGACCCAGGCAGGGCCGACGATGAGTATTTTTTTATGCATCTTTTAAAATAAACTCTGCTTCGCAGTAGGGACAAACCGCTCGTCCAGTTTTTGCGATAGGTAAATAAACACGCGGATGAGCATCCCAAACGCGCATATCTTTCATGGGACATGACAAAGGTAAATCCGCACGGGTGACTTCATAAGACCGTTTTGTACAAGCCTGGACCTTACTCATGTTATCCTCTCCTCCAATAATCCTGCTATACCATCCGATAATGACATAGCATATTGAAAATTTAATGCGGTTGCTGCTTTTTCTGTCTTCGCATAAGAATGCAAAATATCGCCTTTGCGATGATCTGCAAATAAAACCTCAGCTTTACCCAGACCTGCTTTTTCCATATAAGCAATCATATTCAATAATGTTTCAGGAACACCCGTCGCAATATTCATCACGCCACACACTTCACTTTGCAATGCCTGTAAATTTGCACGCGCCACATCCGAAACATGAATAAAATCACGTGATTGCTCACCATTGCCAAATACGGTAATCGGTAAATGATTCTGATACTGCTTAATAAATTTCGAAATCACACCCGAATAAGGCGAGCCTGGATCTTGTCTATCGCCATAGACGTTAAAATATCGTAGACCTAAACTTTGTATGCCAAACAAATGCTCAAATGTCGCGGCATAACGCTCATTCGTCACTTTTTCAAGTGCATACGGCGACAACTGCAACGAAGGTAGCTGCATCTCATCAGAACAGGGCAGCATATCACTATCACCATAAACCGCTGCACTTGATGCATAAACTAACCTGACGGGTTTATGATTACACCGAATTGCCTGCAATACACAAACAAAACCTTCTACATTAATTCTTAAGGATTCCAGAGGATTTTCAACCGATTGCGGAACAGAGGGTAATGCTGCCAAATGCAATACGGCATCACAACGCGCTAATTCACGCCGCAATAAAGCTTCATCACGCACATCACCTTGCACAAAGCGCAACAAGGGATTAAAAAGATTCAAATAAGTCAGCTTTCCTGAAGAAAGATTGTCTATAACAACCACTTCCATCTGTTTGCTTAATAATAAATCAACGGTGTGTGAACCTATAAACCCCGCGCCACCGGTTACTAATATTCGTTTCATTGTCATGCATCATAGTAAAGTCATGTGCTAATAATACCCGACCATAGTTAATTTAGCGAATAGTAATCCATAGCTATTATAGTTATTATATGCTTCTTGTTATTAATCAAAGATTTCGCTCCGATGAATAAATTAGCCTGGCTCAAACAACAATTAGAACATCGCATCATGATTCTCGATGGCGGTATGGGAACGATGATACAAAACTACAGATTACAAGAATCTGATTATCGCGGCGCACGCTTTGCTGATTTTTCTCATGATTTGAAAGGAAATAATGACTTATTATCTATCACCAAACCCGAAATTATCACGGATATTCATTGCGCCTATTTAAAAGCCGGCGCTGACTTCATTGAAACTAATACCTTTAATTCCACTGCTATTTCACTTGCGGATTATCATATGTCCGAACTTGCCTATGAATTTAACCTGGCAGGTGCACGACTTGCAAGACAAGCTGCTGATAGATTTACTCTGGAAACACCTGATAAACCTCGTTTTGTCATAGGGATTTTGGGCCCCACCAATCGTACGGCATCATTATCGCCCGATGTCAATGATCCAGGTTTTCGTAATGTCACTTTCGATCAACTCGTCTTATCCTACACTGATGCTATTGCAGGGCTTGTGGATGGAAAAGTTGATTTTCTTATGATAGAAACGATTTTTGACACTCTGAATTGTAAAGCCGCGATTTTCGCACTCGAAACTTATTTCGCAAATCATCGCATCTCACTTCCCGTCATGATTTCTGGAACTATTACTGATGCCAGTGGTCGAACTTTATCGGGACAAACCACCAGCGCCTTTTGGCATTCTGTTCGTCATGCAAAGCCATTTAGCATTGGTTTAAATTGTGCGCTAGGCGCCGCTGCATTACGACCTTATATTGAAGAATTATCTACGATTGCTGACAGCTATATCACATTACATGCGAATGCCGGTTTACCTAATGCTTTTGGCGAATATGATGAAACCGCCGAACACATGGCAGCAACGATTCATGAGTTTGCCCAACATAAATTTATCAATATTGTCGGCGGTTGTTGTGGCACCACACCTGAACACATTCAAGCACTTGCAGAAATTGTTGCAGATATACCGCCGCGTTCGATTCCATCTATTCCTAAAGCTTGTCGATTGAGCGGTCTTGAACCGCTTACGATTGATGAAACATCACTTTTTGTCAATGTAGGCGAACGCACCAATGTCACGGGTTCATCGCGTTTTGCAGATCTCATTCGCAGCGAAAATTATGCTACAGCACTCGACATTGCACGCGACCAAGTGATGAATGGCGCACAAATCATAGATATCAATATGGATGAAGGCATGTTAGATGCCGAAGCTGCCATGGTGAAATTTTTACATATGATAGCATCAGAACCGGATATTTCGCGCGTCCCTATCATGATAGATTCATCAAAATGGTCAGTTATCGAAGCTGGGCTAAAATGCATTCAAGGCAAAGGCATAGTCAACTCTATTAGCATGAAAGATGGCATCCAGGGGTTTTTTGAAAAAGCAACTCTTGCTAAACGTTATGGTGCAGCCGTCATTGTCATGGCTTTTGATGAAAAAGGCCAGGCAGACACGGAAGAACGCAAAGTAGAAATCTGCACACGTTCTTATAACTTATTAGTAAATGAACTCGACTTTCCACCTGAGGATATTATTTTTGATCCCAATATTTTTGCCATCGCCACAGGCATTGAAGAACACAACACCTATGGCCTGGCATTTATCAATGCCACACGCCGCATCAAAGAAACCTTGCCTTATGCTTTAATAAGCGGAGGCGTCAGCAATGTCTCTTTTTCTTTTCGAGGGAATAACCCTATTCGAGAAGCGATACATTCCGCTTTTCTTTATCATGCAATTCGAGCTGGCATGGACATGGGCATAGTCAATGCAAGTGCGCTTGCCATCTACGAAGATGTTCCAAAAGATTTATTATCCCGTATTGAAGATGTCTTATTAAATCGTAGACCGGATGCTACCGATCGTTTATTAGAAGTTGCAAATACCGTTATAGGGCAAACAAAAAATCTTCAAGAAGATTTAAGCTGGCGAGAAAAACCAGTGACAGAACGATTAAGCCATGCTTTAGTCAAAGGCATAAGCCAATTTATTACCGAAGATACCGAAGAAGCGCGGCTTGCATTTGCAAATCCACTGCAAATCATAGAAGGCCCGCTCATGGATGGCATGAATGTTGTCGGTGATTTATTTGGCGCTGGCAAAATGTTTTTACCGCAGGTCGTAAAAAGCGCTCGCGTCATGAAACAAGCAGTCGCTTATCTTTTACCTTTTTTGCAAGCTAGTAAAACTGAAAAACAAAAAGCCAAAGGAAAAATCTTGCTCGCCACCGTAAAAGGTGACGTGCATGATATTGGAAAAAATATTGTAGGCGTGGTCCTCGCTTGCAATAACTATGAGGTTATCGATTTAGGTGTCATGGTATCATCGGAAAAAATTCTTGAAACCGCCAAACAAGAAAATGTAGACATCATAGGTTTAAGCGGACTCATTACTCCATCCCTGGAAGAAATGACGCATGTTGCAAAAGAAATGCAGCGTCTTGATTTTTCTGTGCCTTTACTCATAGGCGGCGCAACTACCTCACGCGCACACACTGCTATAAAAATTGAACCTCATTATACTGGCAGCACTGTACATGTGGTCGATGCATCAAGAGCCGTAGGTGTCGTCAGTCAATTACTAAGCGATACTCAAAAAGCCGAATACACTGAAAATATTCGAAAAGAATATCAAGTGTTAAGAGAACGTCATAAAAATCGTAAATCAGAAAATGAGTTTATTTCACTAAAAGAAGCCCGCGAAAATAAGTTTATTGCCGATTTTAAGCCCATCAAACCCGGCTTTTTTGGTTTGAAGCATTTCACGGATTATTCATTAGAAAAACTCAGTCGCTATATAGACTGGACGCCATTTTTTCACACCTGGGAATTAGCAGGAAGTTATCCTGCCATTTTGAACGATGACATTGTGGGGGAAAGCGCAAAACAATTGTTTGCTGATGCTAAAACCATGCTAGCAAAAATCATTCATGAAAAATGGTTTCAAGCAAATGCCGTGATAGGGTTTTTCCCTGCGAACAGCGTGGGTGATGACATTGAAATTTATACGGATGAAACACGCAAAAATGTTTTAATAACATTACGTATGTTACGACAACAAACACGCAAGTCATCCAATAAACCTAATTTATGCCTTGCCGATTTTATTGCACCTAAATCATCAGGCATTGCTGACTACATCGGTGGATTCGCTGTAACGTCGGGATTATTGCTCGAGAAAAAAATTGCAGAATTTGAAAAAAACCACGATGAATATAACAGTATTTTAGCTAAAGCACTTGCAGACAGGTTTGCAGAAGCTTTTGCGGAACATATGCACGAACGTGTACGTAAAGAATTCTGGGGATATATCCCTCATGAATGCTTAACAAACGATGATTTAGTTGCCGAGAAATACATGGGGATACGCCCAGCCCCAGGTTATCCTGCCTGTCCGGACCACACTGAAAAACCGGCTTTATTTGAGTTATTAAATGCACCTGAACTTGCATCCATTACCCTCACTGAAAATTTTGCCATGCTGCCCGCGTCATCTGTCAGTGGTTGGTATTTCTCTCATCCTGAATCGCAGTATTTTGGAGTCGGAAAAATTTCGGAAGATCAGGTGATAGATTATGCAGCAAGAAAAAATATGGATTTAACTATTATTAAGCGTTGGCTTGCGCCGGTGTTGAGTGAATAAAGTAAAGATGTCATCATTGAAGATTACCATTAGAGGTATGCATAAATGTCTAAATCAAAACTGAAAAATATTCACCCAGGAGAAATTCTTTTGGAAGAATTCCTGATTCCAATGGGCATTAGTCAAAATAAATTAGCCAAGGATATTGATGTTCCACCACGACGTATCAATGAAATTGTGCATGGTGAACGTGCAATAACAGCTGACACAGATTTAAGACTTTCTCGCGCCTTTGGAACAAGCGAAGGATTTTGGCTTGGCCTGCAAACAGATTACGATCTAGAAAAGAAACGAAAAGATATTAATCAAAAATTAAAGAAAATTAAACAAATTTTTAAAGCTGCTTGATAATGCACCATCGAAACAATCATTATATGGAAATACACAAATATGTCCCCAAAAAAAGAATTTAACTTAAGCTTTGAGTTTTTCCCGCCCAAAACCCCTGAAGGCATGAAAAACCTGGAAAAAACCGTGCTGCAACTTAGCAAAGCTCAACCCCATTTTTTTTCTATGACCTTTGGCGCTGGCGGCTCGACTCGCGAAGGTACGTTTGATGCAGTTAAAAAAATCCAACATCTAAATATTCCCGTTGCTCCTCACATAGCGGCAATAGGCTTAACGCGCGATGAAATTATTTCTATTGTAAAAACCTATCAAGCACAAGGCATAAAACGCATTGTTGCACTAAGAGGTGATCTGCCTTCAGGCATGGGTCAAAGTGGTGAATTACGTTATGCAAACGAGCTTGTTTCTCTTATTCGAGAAGTAACACATAACACTTTTCATATTGAAGTCGCAGCTTATCCAGAAACGCATCCGCAAGCTTTGAATGCATTAGAGGATATTATGTATTTAAAGAAAAAAATGCATGCGGGAGCAAACAGCGCAATCACACAATATTTTTTTAATGCAGATTCCTATTTTTATTTTGTTGATGCTTGTAACAAACATGGAATTAGCATTCCCATTGTCCCAGGGATTATGCCTATCACCCATTTTTCAAAATTAGTGCGCTTTTCTGATATGTGCGGCGCCGATATTCCACGATGGCTTCGCAAAAGATTAGAGGCATATGGAGATGACCAAAAATCTATTCAACAATTCGGATTAGAAGTGGTTTACAAACTTTGCGATACATTAGTGCAACATGGCGCGCCAGGGTTGCATTTTTACACACTCAACCATAGCGAGCCTAGTTTATCACTCATTCATTCACTAGGGCTTAATACAGCCTTTGCCATAGGCACCCACGTTCTATAGAGGCTGATCACCACATATAAAATCATATAGCCCATGGAGATAGAAACTAATACGGGATTCGACTCTGGATATATCCAGAGTAAGTAAATCGTCGTTGCACCCCAACATAAGGTTGCAAACAACATCGCCAAACGAGGAAAATTACTTTCAGCGAGATATTCCATTCGTGACGGATAAATATATTTGATGGGCACAAAACTTAACACTGATAAAACAAACAAAATAACAAGATTAGTCCATTCTGTCATTTGCCAGAAAAACAAATAAAATACGGCTATATTCCAATAACTAGGAAAGCCTTTGAAAAAATGATCTGATGTTTTTGCATCAACTTGAGTAAATTGATAAGCTGAAGAAAGCACAATCACTGCAACACCTACATGGCGCCATCCTTCAGGAATAAGATTGGAAACTAATAAAAAGAAAGCAGGTACTATGGTGTAATTAAAAAAATCCACAATATTATCTAATAAAGCGCCATCAATTCTTGGCACAGCCACTTTAATATTAATCATGCGTGCAAACATACCATCCACCGCATCAATTAATATGGCGACACACATGAGCCACAAAGCGGAAAGATAATTATGATGATAAATGGCCGATAACGCTAAAATCCCAACATATGCACCACTTGCTGTAAAAGCATGGACTAGCCAGCCTGCAATACGCTGTTTCAAGCTGACCACTTGAAAGTCATTATTCTGTTTCAAACGGAGAACCTCCCTTTTCGCTTTTGTAGAAATGCTATATGCAGAACCAAAGACCCGCTCAAGGCCGACAATATTGACCCAAGAAAAACCCCCAAACGAACTTCCATTAAATAAGCCGTTTGCTCTCCCTGAAATGCAAGCGTACCAAGAAATAAACTCATAGTAAAACCAATACCACACAACAAGGCAATACCATACATATCCAAGCCTGTCACAGCTTCCGGTAACCTAGCAAGACGATATTTGATCATCAGCCATACCAAACTCAAGACACCCACCTGCTTACCCACAAAAAGACCAAGCGCTACACCCAATACCACTGGCTGAGTAAGCATCATGAACGATATACCTTCAAAAGATAGTCCTGCATTACAAAACGCAAACAAGGGCAAGATAAGAAATACAACCCAAGGATGTAAATGTGTTTCTAAATGATGCAATGCTCGCAATGGTACCATCATGGCCAATAATACACCTGAGATGCTTGCATGGATCCCAGAATGCAAAATACATATCCATAATACTAACCCAAGCAATAAATAAGGCAGCAATACCGCGGTCTTCACGATCCTATTCAAACCCCAAAGAAGCAGCATCACCAAACATGCTAATAAAAAATAACCTACTGAAAATTGATGCGAATAAAAAAATGCAATAATGACAATGGCACCTAAATCGTCAATCACTGCGAGCGCCAAAAGAAATAATTTTAACGATAAGGGAATGCGCTTACTAAAAAAAGACAAAACACCCAGCGCAAAAGCAATATCTGTCGCTACCGGTATAGCCCAACCCTGCAAAGCAACTTCCCCATGGCGATTCATCGCAATATAGATGAGCGCGGGAACTAACATACCCCCAAGTGCTGCCGCGCCGGGCAGTACAATTTTCGACACCCCTGATAATTCACCTTCGAAAAATTCACGCTTAAGCTCAAGACCCACCAAAAGAAAAAATACTGCCATGAATCCTTCATTTACCCAAAAAATCAGCGGGGAATGTGGCAATGGCATCTGTATTATGCGCAAATAAACATCACGAAATGGTGAATTAATAAACAAAATAGCGATTAATGCGGCACAAAAAAGTGCAATGCCGCCTGCTGCTTCTAATTGTAAAAATTTACGCATTTTATTGATCATTCATAGCTACTCTTTAACAACTATTTCTTGTGTTTCCACCCATTATGCAATAAATTCAGCTTCGATATAGCAAAAAATGTCCCAGGAGCTCGAGCCATGCCTCTATTAAAGATGTCTGACCTTAAACTTAACAATAAGCACGTACTCATTCGCGAAGATCTCAATGTACCACTGAAAAATGGTGAAATCACCAGCGATATACGCATACGTGCAGCGATTCCGACAATTAAGCTTGCTCTCAAAGCCGGAGCAAAAGTTATGCTAATGTCACACTTGGGCAGGCCAGAAGAAGGTGTTTTCGATGCCCAATATTCTCTAGCACCTATTGCCGCTCGACTATCTGAATTACTAAAAATCGAAGTCCCACTGATTCAACATTGGACAGGCGGTTTTTCTATGCATAAGCACGACATTGTTCTACTCGAAAACGTGCGTTTCAACAAAGGCGAATCAAGTAACAGCCAAGATCTTGCAAAAAAAATGGCCGCATTATGCGATGTATTTGTCATGGATGCTTTTGCAACAGCACATCGCAAAGAAGCTTCTACTTGCGGAATAGTATCCTTCGCTCCCATCGCTTGTGCAGGCCCATTGCTGACACAAGAACTTGAGGCATTAAATACCATCATGCAAAATCCCAAACGACCTATTGTTGCTATTGTTGGCGGTTCTAAAGTATCTACGAAGCTAGCCCTGCTCGATACGCTATCACAAAAAGTGGATACCCTCATTGTCGGTGGAGGCATAGCCAATACATTTATTGCAGCTGAAGGCTATGTGGTAGGAAAATCACTTTACGAAGCCGATCTTATTGATGAAGCAGAACGTTTAATGGTCAATGCAAAAAATCGTGATGCTGAAATACCTATTCCTTCGGATGTCATCGTTGCAGAAAAATTAGCTGATGATTCGGAAAGTTCCATTAAACTTGTATCTCAAGTCGACGACAATGAAAAAATACTCGATTTAGGCCCTGACACCATCAAAACCTTAACAGCTATCATTAAAAAAGCCAAAACTATTTTATGGAATGGGCCTGTAGGTGCTTTTGAAGTAGAACAGTTTTCGCTTGGAACAGAAGCCATTGCAAAAGCCATTGGGGAAAGCAAAGGTTATTCTATCGCCGGCGGTGGCGACACTTTAGCTGCCATCGAAAAATATGATATTGCTGATAAAATTGATTATATTTCTACCGGTGGCGGAGCCTTTTTATCTTTCTTAGAAGGGAAAAAATTACCTGCCATCGCTGCTCTTGAAGCATTTGCTATTCAATATGAGAAAGTCACATGAACACCTTGCGTCGAACTAAAATTGTTGTAACCCTAGGTCCATCCCTCGATAATCGCGATATGCTTAGGCGCGTGATAAAAGCTGGCGCCGATGTTTTTCGTGCCAATTTTTCTCATGGAACTGTCGAAACACATGAACAACGTATCAGTGCTGTGCGTGACATTGCTGCAGAACTTGATAAAACAGCAGCTATTCTTGTTGACTTACAAGGCCCCAAAATTCGTGTGGCACGCTTTAAAAACAAAAAAGTGACTCTGAACGAAGGTCAAACATTTATTCTAGATCCCACATTAGGTGATGATGATGGAACTGAAGCATCCGTCAGTCTGGACTATAAAAATTTACCCCATGATGTTTCTGCAGGCGATACTCTGCTGCTCGATGATGGACGAATCGTATTCAACGTTGAACGTATAGACACACATCGCATTATTTGTAAGGTCATGGTAGGCGGCGAATTATCTAACAACAAAGGTATTAATCGTCTAGGTGGCGGTCTTTCAGCAGAAGCTCTTACCGATAAAGATAAAGCTGATATCAAACATGCGGTACGTCTGGAAGCTGATTATCTTGCTATTTCTTTTCCGAGAAATGCATCCGATGTTCTCGAAGCACGTAGTTTACTCCATGCAGCAGGTGGAAATGCTGGCATTATTGCAAAAATTGAACGCGCTGAAGCAGTGCTTAACATTGAAGAAATTATTAAAGCTGCCGATGGCATTATGGTTGCACGCGGTGACTTAGGTGTTGAATTAGGCGATGCTGAAATTCCTGGCGCCCAAAAACATATGATACGCATGGCGAGAATGCTCAATAAACCAGTCATTACTGCGACTCAAATGCTAGAAACTATGACTTATAATGCTATCCCAACGCGCGCCGAAGTCTCCGATGTGGCTAATGCTGTGTTAGATGGAACCGATGCTGTCATGCTTTCTCAGGAAACTGCTGTGGGAAAATATCCGGATAAAGCGGTCGCCGCCATGGATAGAATTTGTTTAAGCGCGGAAAAAAATGCTATTAGAAGAATATCCGGACATAGAAATGAAGTTCACTTTAAATATGTCGATGAAGCTATCGCCATGGCAACTATGTATACCGCCAATCATCTTGATATTAAAGCCATCATTGCGCTTACAGAGTCTGGAACTACACCCTTATGGATGTCACGGATTCGATCAGGTATACCTATTTATGGTTTAAGCAGGCATGGCACAACGCAAAGACGTATGGCCCTTTATTGCGGTGTCTATCCTATACCGTTTGATGTAACCGATCTTGATAGACGCATCATCAATCACTCTGCTGTCAACGAACTACAAAAGCGGGGTATTATTAACAATGGTGATTTGGTTATTATTACGAAAGGTGATTTAATTGGTATACATGGAAGAACTAACGCCATGAAAATTGTAACTGTTGGCAATTTGCCTGATATAAACATCACGTAAACTGAAAAAAGGAATGGACTCATGAATGTTAAAGTACAAATTGTTTTTTACAGCATGTTTGGTCATATTTATCAAATGACAAAAGCGATTGCCGAAGGTGCGAGCTCCGTCGAAGGCGTTGAGGTTGAAATATTACGCGTCACTGAACTTGTACCAGAAAATATTCTAGAGAAAAGTGGGGCACTCGCTGCGCAAAAAACTTTTGAGAACATACCTTTCGCAAAACCTGAACACTTAACCAAAGCTGATGCCATTATTTTTGGAACACCGACACGTTTTGGTAATATGTGCGCGCAAATGCGTAACTTTTTAGATCAAACAGGCAGTTTATGGGTTGCTAATGCTTTAGTGGGCAAAGTAGGCAGTGTTTTCACAAGTACTGGCACGCAACACGGCGGACAAGAAACAACTATTACGAGTTTTCATACGACGCTATTCCATCTTGGCATGATTGTAGTAGGTGTGCCTTACTCGGAAACCAAGCTGACTAATATGAATGAAATCACCGGCGGTTCACCTTATGGAGCAAGTACCCTCGCCGGTGCTGATGGAAAAAGAACCCCGAGTGAAAACGAGCTTGCTATTGCACGTTATCAAGGTAAACATGTTGCAGAAATTGCGAAAGCGCTGAAGATTGGGCGGGAGAAAATAAAAGCTTAACCGCAGTACTACTGCCTTGAGTTATCTCTTTATACATTGAAAGACCCACCCCATTAAATGTTTCGGCCCTGATTTTATTGTAGGTCTCGCTATATCGCCGAAACATTGTATGGGGCCTATTATTACTTAACCTCAAACTCATCTATATTTCTTATTCTTAAAGATATCACAAGTATAAAAAATTATGAGCGAAGATCAGCATGTTGAGAATAACTAATAGCTTGAATCTAAGTAAGAATGGGCCCCGCATAATGTTTCGGCGATATAGCGAGACCTACAATAAAATCAGGGCCGAACCATTTTCGGGGTGGGTCTTTCTATGATTTAATGAAGACAACTAATGGGATACATCATTTCTCCTTCAACTTAGCTTGGAAAAATTTAAGCCAAATACCCCAACCCATTAACCGTTATCCCAATAGTCGTATGCACAACCACCGCAGGATAGTCGCAATAATAGTATTTTATTATCGGCCATCAAATTAAATGAGCCTATCAATCTGGCCCAACAAATAAAATGGTAATGAAATTAATTCATAATCATTTAGGACCCCGGTCGTTGTTTTTGATTGAATGTGATCGCGTTGAATGGACCCTGCATAAAAACGAACGGCACGTTTCCATGGTTTTTCACTCATGAATTGATGTAATGATCTTAATTTTCCCTCTACGCCTGCTTTCACTTCAATGGGAATTAATTGTTGATTTTCTTGAATCAAATAATCAATTTCAGCACTTGAGCTGGCTAATTCACGGCTCCAGTAATATAACGTTGGCTCAACATAAAAAGGAGATGATAAACGTAATAATTGGCCTACGACTTGTTCCGCGAGAGCACCTTTGTTGATTACTAAGATATCATCAATACTTTTAAATTGATGCAGTTTTAAACCCAGCATCGTTGAAACTAAACCGACATCGATCAAAATAATTTTAAATAATTTAGAATTCACTTCGGCCCCGAGAGGAATCCCATTTGCACTGGAGCTTTGCACCTTATGACACAAGATGGTAAAAATACAGGTATATTATAACACTTACTGTGAAAATATACAGGTATATTTTACGCAGAAGAAAGGTCAAGTCAAATACCCAAGCGCATTAACCGACACCCCAATAGTCGTATGCACAACCACCGCAGGATAAATAGATTTTGTCCTAAGCGTCAAAATATTTAGCAAAATTCCGACCGGAAACGAAACCCAAATCTCTATCATGGGTTTGCCCAAATGCGCAAACATAAATGTGATTTCAGTGATCCAATAACTATGCCAACCGATTTTTTTCCATAAATACATGAAATAAAATCCGCGGAAAAAAAATTCTTCGCAAAAATAATAAATCGGCAATATAAAAAACTGCAGAAAAATTAAATACACGATACCTGATGATTTAGAAATAGTATAAGCCATTTTCATTTGTGCATCGTTCATGAAAAGATAATAAAAAATAGGTAATGTTGCCCACAACAAAAAACCACTATAAAACATGGCTGCTTTTATACTTATTGGAAATCTCAATCCTAAATCTTTTAATGTTACTTTAAAAAACCATTTATTAAGCAACAACGGCAGTGCTAATAAACATAAAAAAGTATAGGTATCAAAAAACAACAAATGTGCCATATTGTATTTATCAAATGTTTTTCCAGAAATATCTAAAAAAACGCGCTTGAGAAATAATTCCGCGATGGAAATAGCCAGACACAGTAAAATAAAAACGGGGACTGATCGAATAATTTTAACGATAAAATCAAAAACACTATTTTTAATAGCTCCATCGAGTAAAAAATTTTTAACATGGGCTATCATCATTCTGTATTCTCCAGCCTAACGCAATGCTTTAGCTAATTGTATCAATACAACACGCAACTCACTCAAGTTATGAATAAATTCTGCAAGATACTTGGCATTGCTATATGTTTCCAGGAGCTCTAGTGGCACAGCGATGATTTTATTAAAGAGATGCTCAATATCACGAATATTAGCGTCAAAATCAACGACACCTTCTTTGAGTTTTTCTAAATCCAGAAGCGTTATAATGGCCGCCACAAACTCAGTCACGCCTTGCTCACATTGCAAAAGCGAATTTTCCATACTTGCTATCCATTCCCTATCATAGTTAAAACGTACTAAATAATGCATAGCAAATAAGATTTCTGCCAAATGATTGAGCTGCATAAAGTAATAGCGATAACCTTTTTGTAAGGCAAGATCAAATCCTGGCTGATAAATCCAAACAGGTAACAATAATAACTTATTCTGAAGATGTATTTTAGCTTGGTCCATGTGATCTTGATGCTTGTCTTTTAAGTAAGAAATAATAGCAGAAAAATAATCACGCGATGCTTTTAGTAAAGGAACCACAGCTTTTTTAAAAGCTAGATCAATTCTATCGGGAAAGATAAGCGTATTCGTTAAAATTCCAACAAAAGAACCTAAAAATATGGCATTCCAATCTATGATATACGGAAAAAACATATGCGCCATTGCAATCAACACAACCCACAAAACAAATCTTAACAAACCCTGAAAAAATGCACTGCCTGTAGATGTCAACATGACAAAAATGGTTGAAAATAACATTAAGCCTAAAGCTTTATGATAGATCAAATGGTAAAAGACATACGTCAGCATCATCGCTATAACCATACGAATAACATGTCTTATTTTTGGATCCAATAAAATTTTCATGCATCACTCATTATCAAATTATGCAAAGCATATAAATCCTGAATAAAAAATTGAAATACTCTCGGATCACGCGCAACGACTTGCAATGTATTGCTATAAAGATTTTCAAACGCCCGAATAGCATTTAAAAATTCATTTGTCTCAAGATGCTGACTAACATCAAATATCTTTCTCGCCATCTTACGGAGTAAGATGGTTGATGTTTTTTGAAGATCTTGCATTTCTTGAAAACAAACCTCAAATAATGCAAATTCGTTAAAACGAAATCTTAATAAATGCAGCGAACAAATCACTTCATGTAATTTTTCTATGTTAACCAGCGAATCATTTTTTATCATAGAACGAGCAGCACGCAAAGCTTTAATAAACTTTACCTGTTGTTGATAAAGCTTCTTCGATTGTTTGATCAAGCTTTCTTGCGTTAGATAACTTTCAAAAAATGCCTGATGCAACATGGCGAGAGCATGGTAAGCATTCGACAGTGATTTTTTAACCCGGTAATCACGGATGAGTTTTAATGGCCAAAACAAATGTTATCTATCCTTTCTTATATCACGCCAATATTCTTTTTTTAACAAATAGGTAAAAATAAATAATACAAATAAAAACCCTAAAACCCATACTCCTAGATGTTTTTGTTTTTCGTGATAGGGTTCAGCAGAGTATGCTAAAAAATTCACTACATCCCCCACCATGCCATCATACTGGGCTGGTGTCATCGATCCCTGAGATTGCAACTCTAGCACATCATACCATTGTAATGCATGATCATAAATCCCTCTGGAAGCTTTAAGATCAGGCGCCGGCATTTGCACACCCTGGTAAGAAGCCAGAATATAAGACATAGCGGAATTGGGAAGTAAAAGATTATTTGCGCCTGTGGGTCTAGATTTATCTATATAAAAGCTATGCAGATAGGTATAAACCCAATCCGCGCCCCTTACATCTGTCTCCAGGGACAAATCAGGAGGTTTGACATCCAAAGGCCATTTTTTTACTTGAAGAGGCATGCGTTCTAAAGTAATACCTGCTTCTTTAGCAATGGGATCATACTGCATATAAACCAAGGTATGACAAGCTATACATACCGTACCAAAAAGTTTTGCGCCGCGTTTAATTGACTTTTTATCACTGAGATCGACATTAGCCTTGGCAAGTGCAATGGCTTGCTCTTCCGCAAAAATATTTCCAGATAATAGGATGGCTATGCCTAGCAAAATAGCTTTCATCATTCAGTCAAGTGCTCCGGAAGAATTTGCGTTTTTTCATAACGGCTATAGAATGGCATCAATAAAAAAAACGCAAAATAACCTATACTATAAACCTGAGCCAAGAAAGAACGTAACGGTGACACCGGCTGCACTCCCAAATAACCCAAACCTATAAAACATATTACAAAGACAGCAATGGCAATTTTAGAATACATCCCTTTGTAACGAATAGAACGCACTGAACTTTTGTCTAGCCAGGGTAATACAAACATCAATGCAATGGCAGACGCCATTGTTAATAAGCCAAAGAATTTATCAGGAACCGCTCGTAAAATGGCATAAAAAGGTGTCATATACCACACAGGAGCAATATGTTCCGGTGTTTTCATAGGATTGGCGGGGGTAAAATTATCCGGCTCTAGAAAAAATCCTCCCATTTTTGGAGCGAAAAACAGAACACTCGCAAATACCACAAGAAATACAACCGCACCAGCTAAATCTTTTAAGGTGTAATAAGGATGAAAAGCTATCGTTTGATTTTTTTGATGTTTAACATCCACGCCATCCGGATTATTTGAACCGACATAATGAAGCGCAACTAAATGTATAAATACCAAACCTAATAAAACCAGGGGAACTGCCGTCACATGCAAAGAAAAAAATCGATGCAGGGTCACACCTGACACATTAAAATCTCCACGCAACCATACGACTATATATTTCCCGACCCATGGAATAGCGCTCGCAAATGAAGTGATAACATTAGCACCCCAAAAAGACATTTGTCCCCAAGGCAATACATACCCTGTAAACGCTTCAAGCAGCAAAGTTATATAAATCAACATACCTATGAGCCATAACAATTCACGTGGTGCTTTATAGGAACCATAGATCAATGCTCGATACATATGCAAATACACGACAACAAAAAATGCTGAAGCGCCTGTCGTATGCATAAAACGTATTAACCAACCATAATGCACATCACGCATAATATGCTGTATCGAAGAAAATGCGGCATCAGCCGTAGGGGTATATTCCATGGTTAACCAAATACCTGTCACTATTTGATTAAGCAATACTAATAAGGAAAATGAACCAAAATAGTACCAAAAGTTAAAATTTTTTGGCGCTTCATAATGCGTAAGATGACGTTTTGCAAATTCTCGCCATGGAAAACGCGCATTTATCCAACCCAATAATCGGCTATTAACCATCTTCAGCACCACTCTGATCTTTACCTATCATAATTTCATGATCACTAAGATAGCTATAGCGCGGAATTTTTAAATTAAGCGGCGCAGGTACGCCTTTGTAAACTCTACCGGCTAAATCATAACGCGATCCATGACAAGGACAATAAAATCCACCTAGCCAATCGGGAGAAATACTACCCACATCAGGTCTATAAGTAGGAATACAACCCAAATGCGTGCACACGCCAATGGCAATGAAATAATCCGGTTTAATAGAACGATAAATGTTTTTTGCATAATCCGGTTGTTGATCTTCCAACGAATCAGGATCTCGCAACTCTCCATTCAATTTAGGTAAGTCGTCTATCATTTCTTGAGTACGGCGTATAATCCACACGGGTTGACCACGCCAAGCTACAGTAAGTTGTTGTTTAGGTTGTAAGGCACTCATATCTACCGTCACGGGAGCTGCTTTCGCTTCTGTATCAATACTTGGAAGCCAATACTCCACAAAAGGCACAGCTGTCGCTGCCAAGCCTATACCACCTACTGCGCTCGTTGCACGTCTTAAAAAACAACGCCTGGCAAGATCTATCTCTGGTTCTTTTTCCTTGATTGTCATGTGACTTCCTGTTTTTTTACTGACTCACCGTATTTTCGCACAAACAACGGCGACAACAAAATCCCAAGCTCGAACAGCAGCCACAATGGAATAGCAACGATGATTTGTGATACGACATCGGGCGGAGTAAGCAACATGCCAATAATAAAAGCCGCAACAATGATATAAGGCCGCAGTTCCGTCAGTCGTTCACGCGACACCACCCCCGACTTAATCAATACAATGGTAATCACAGGAACTTCAAAAATCATACCAAAAATAAAAAGAAACTTGAGTGAAAACAGCAAATATTGTGCGATATCAGGAGCAATCTGCACACCTACAGGTACTGATTGCGTTAAAAAACCGAACAACAAAGGAAAAATAATAAAATAGGCAAAAAACACGCCTACATAAAATAAGCTTATTGAAATAAAAAGTAATGGCCAAATCAATCGCTTTTCATGGGCATATAATGCGGGAGTCACAAAATTCCAACATTGATAAAACACCACAGGAACTGTACAAAACAATGCTAGATAAAACGTTAACTCCAATGGCACGAAAATGGGCGATAATATATGAGTCGCAATCAAACCATGCCCTGCGGGCAAATAATATAACAAAGGCTTTGCTAGATAAGTAAAAACATCATTTGCAACATATAATAAACCAAAAAAAACACTGAAAAAAACTAACAGACAACGTATTAGCCGTTTTCTAAATTCAAGCAAATAACAGAAAATTTTCATATTCATTATGGTTTATCATTTTTAGTCATGATTTGCTCGCTTAACTCATTTTTAAGTTTAGCAGAGGTATGACGAAACCACTTAAACCATATACCTAGATTTTTAGCCGCCTCTGGTAAACGTTCGGGTTTAATCACGACTAATGCCACAAGTATGATCAACAATAATTCCATGAAACTCATAAACTATTCATCCATCTTTTGAATGGGTTTATCATTCATATCTTCTTGAAGGCCTTTTCTAAATCCTTTAATAGCAGCACCTATATCACTACCTATGTCGCGCAAACGTTTTGTACCGAATAAAACTAGAATAATCAAAAAAATCAATACTAGCGAGCCAATACCCATACCTCGAAATCCCATACGATGCTTCCTCCCTAAAGTCGATGCGGCACTATCCAACCCATCCAATAACTAAAAAATAATAAACAAAACAAAATCAATGATAAGCCAATACGCCAGGTAAGTGACTTTACAACACGAGCAGAGTCCCTATTTTTTTCGTTAAGAAGAAAATACAAGGCACTTCCAAGGCTGTAAACAATAAATAATAACAAAATAACTATAATAACTTTGACTATCATAGAAATCCCTCTTAGAATTTTTATCCTTACTTTTTATATAGCAATTATAACATAGGATTTGACTCATAAGAAAAGATAGGCCATCAAAGGAGTTTTATCGTGACGAGACATATGTTTATATCCGCACATAATCACTGGTTTTCACGACTTGCGCTATTATCAAGCCTTATCGTCTTATCTGGGATATTATTAGGAAGTTATACACAGCTCATTGCTGCGGAATTATTCCAAACTTATTTCGTACATAGCATAAGCATACTTATTTTATTTCTTACCGCTGCGGCTATATACCTACATCGAGAGCTAGGTTATAAACCTTTTGTTATCTGCCTGGGATTGCTCTTACTTGCGATCAGTCAACATTTTACAAATCAGTGGTCTAGTGCCTTCGCACAAACGTTAATAAAGTTGTGTATGCTGAGTTTATTTTGGTGGGTCAGTGCCATCACTGGCCCCCGTGATGCTGTTCTTATTAGAGAAAAGGACAAAAAATACAGACTATGGGCATGGCTGGGTCTTTTGCTACTTTGTTCACAAATGCTGCTAGGTGCCTGGATCACGAGTCATAACGGTTTAATAACCCTGCATATATTATATCGAATAGGTACGATAGTGACGACGGCATATTTATCTATATTTAGTATAGTGTTTATATATAATCGAGCTTTAGGTGAAATCGGTATGTTGATATTGCTATTTATGCTTACTCAAATCATCTTAGGTATCCTAGGGTTGGTTTTACAACAACCATTTTGGATTAGCTTTGGTCACACTATTGTTTCAGTATTTGTTTTGCTCGCTATCATTTCTTTACTCATCGCGTTATATCGTAAATATCTTAACGCTTATTCATAATGGGAACGCTCACATGGAGATTTTTTTGTGAAAATTTATACTCGATATATGATTACTATGGCTTGCTTGATGTTCGGAGCAAACGCATTCGCTAATGGCTACAAAGGCGAAGCACCACTTCGGTCACCCGTCACTATTCCCCAATTAAAAGGCGGTTTTGATATCAGTATAAGCGCGCTCTTCATGACTCCATCCAGCAGCAACCTCACGTACGTAAGCGTTAACAAAACTCCGACTGGCTCCGATGTATCCATGCATGACTATGATTCAACTTACGACATCACTCCCGATGAGAATTGGGGCTTTATCCTGGATCTGGGTTATGTTTTTCCAAATACTGCTCATGATGTACGTTTGGATTGGATGGCTTTTCACAGTAACTATAGCAATCAACTCAAGGTCATTGGGCAAGCTGGGATGAGTACTAACGTTGTTTTTTTCCCAACAAGCAATGAAGTGTTGCTTTCAAATAGCGACTATGCAAAAGCCACCGCCACCATCAACTATAAATTGGATGCTCTCGATTTAACATTTGGACAATACCTCAATATATACCAACGATTGCAAATTCGAGTATTTACCGGATTGCGTTATGCACGTATTGATAGCGATATGCAAGCCGTATACATCGCTAACTGGAACACAAGCTCTAGCGAACCGTCTGGCGGCGCATTCAATGGTAATATCAACTCCAGTTTCAATGGATTAGGCCCTATGATAGGCACAAGGGCCGATTTCGATTTAGGCAAAGGCCTTGGGTTGGCAGGTAGTTTCGATATAGCATTATTAGCTAGCCAACTGAGTTTCAACGCAAATCAAATCATACATGAAAACACGGTGGGAACACCGGAGGTTATCACAAATGCTCTCAACTGGGGAACTCAACAGATCGTAGCGCCGGCATTTGATGCTAAATTTGGCATGAATTATCAATATCAATTTAACAATGGTACACAATTAATAGGTGAACTAGGCTATCAAGTAAGCCAATATATCGATGTTATTGAACAGATGGATAGAGGTAGTGGAACCACCATAGAACCTTATTTTAGCACTGATGTTACTAATTTTGATTTAAGAGGCCCTTATCTTACCTTGCGTGTAAAAGTATAAAAATGAGGGAAAAATTGCTATAATAAACGCTTTTCTATTAGGAATGTTCATAAAATATGCAATTCAAGACGAAACTTAATATCGTACTTCAATATTTAGTCCCACAACATGGCCTATCGCGCTTAGCTGGCTGGATAGCAAACAATCGCTGGTACTGGCTCAAAACCAAATTGATTAATGACTTCATCAGACGCTATCAAGTTGACCTTAGTATTGCTAAATTAAAAGAAGCCGAAAAATATCCCAACTTTAACAGTTTTTTCACGCGACAACTTGACCCCTTCTACCGACCCATTGCAGAAGGCCCGGAGCAAATCGCAAGCCCTGTGGATGGTTCTGTGAGTCAGGCAGGAAAAATCCACCAACATTCTCTATTTCAAGCAAAAGGCCGCTTATTTAATTTAAACGAACTTTTAGGCGGGAGAACTGAGCTGGCCAAACATTTTCATGATGGTGAATTTGCAACTTTATATCTTGCACCCAAGGATTATCATCGCGTACACATGCCATTAAAAGGCAGCTTAACTGAAACAATTTATATTCCTGGGAAGTTATTTTCTGTGAATCAAAACACCACTAAAACCGTTCCTCGATTATTTTCACGTAATGAACGCTTAGTTTGCATGTTTGACACAGAAACTGGGCCCATGGCGGTTATTTTAGTAGGTGCCATGTTAGTCAGTGGTATAGAAACGGTTTGGTCATCTAATTTTTATTCCAGAAATCTTCTACAAACAACATTTGAAAAAGACATTAACCTGGAAAAAGGTGCTGAATTAGGACATTTCAGAATGGGTTCGACCGTGATATTACTATTTCCCAAAAATAGTACGAAATGGATTGAAGAACTCAAAGAAGAAGCTGCTGTAAAAATGGGAAGTTTAATAGGTCATATAAAGAAATAGGGGCCATCTTTCGACAGCCCCTATCTTTTTCCTACCCTGGGCATCCAGCCCTGTTTACCTTTCCATGGCAAACTATCCTAAAAACCTAAGCATCGGTCCCTAACGCCGGTCCTTATATCATCCTTGATGTTTTTCATCATAGCAAAAAAAGATCACGATACAATGAAGATAGCGTTATGAAAAGAGACCATCTCAATATAAATAATCATACAGAAAAAAAACTTATTTATTACATTCAATAAATTAAATGAAGAACTAGATGAATGGATGTTTTCTTATGTATTTAATGGCAAACATCTTACAAAATTATAGGATTTTCGGCTCATTTTTGTTGCAAGAACCTTGATATCCAACGTTGTGCAGCAGATCCAAAAAAAAGCCCGCAAAATACAGCACCGAAGAAAACCAATGCCACATAAATAGGCAATAAACCCACGGCAACAATATGCCAATCTTTAATCCAATGATTCATAGAGGTTTGTACGGAGCAAATAGAAAAAGGCAAAATGTCATCTTGCAATAAAACTTCAAAAGTCACATAAACTATTGCAACCAGGCAAATAATACCGATAAAATTATTAGCATGCTTTTTTCTCATAACATGTATTTCTTTATTTTTCATAATTATATATTTTACCCAAATGATGAGCATAGGCGTGCATTCTATAGATAATTTCTTAAGATAAACTTAACAATGGGATCTTTATTAGGGTTTGATTAAACTCAAGAATTCCGATCTTGTGCGTGTATCCGATCTGAAGCCGCCTAACATCACTGAAGTTGTCATAACTGAATTTTGCTTTTCAACGCCCCGCATCATCATGCATAAGTGTTTCGCTTCAATGACTACACCCACACCTTTTGCACCTGTGACTTGCAAAACCGTTTCGGCGATTTGTTTTGTCAATTTTTCTTGAACTTGTAGACGTCTTGCAAACATATCAACTAAGCGGGCAATTTTTGATAAACCTATAATTTTCCCGCCTGGTAGATAGGCAACATGGCATTTTCCAATAAATGGCAACAAATGATGCTCGCATAGCGAATAAAGTTCGATATCTTTTATAATGATCATTTCATCATTGTCAGATTCAAACAAAGCACCATTGACTATGGTTTCAACAGAAACTCGATAGCCATGCGTCAAAAAATCCATGGCTTTAGCAGCTCGCTTAGGAGTGTCCTTTAAACCATCTCTATGAATATCTTCACCCACTGCCTCAATAATGCTTTTATAATATTTTTCCACTCAGTACCTCATTATCCCGGAGGCCAAGTAAAACGACGCCCGCCCATAAGATGAATATGGACGTGAAATACGGTTTGGCCTGCGGAAGCGTTGCAATTCATGACTAATCGATAACCCTCATCAGCAACATTTAATTCTTTTGCCAATAATTTGGCCGTTTGGACCATATGACCTATAAGCTCATTATCTTCCGATGTTAATTCATTGATTGTACTAATATGTTTTTGTGGAATAATTAAAATATGATGAGGCGCCTGGGGGTTGATATCCTCAAAAGCGAGCACAAGATCATCACGATAGACAATCTTTGCTGGCACTTCATTATTGACTATTTTACAAAACAAACAATCCATCTCTAACTCCTTTTCTCATAGGATGCGTAGCTTACCGAAAAACCTAAGCAGGGTCAAAGTTCTGCGCCGCTTGAAGTTTTGTCCTTTCTCAAGTAAAGTTGGCAGTCATTTTTATACTCTTACTCACACACTCTATGCAAATGCTACATATAGCGGGTTATAAATTTATCAACTTAACAAAACTAGAAGCACTTCGCGAAAGACTGCTGGAACAATGTCTTGCATGTGAGCTACGTGGAACCATATTAATTAGTCAGGAAGGAATCAACCTAAATCTGGCCGGCCATATAGAGGCTATTTCTGCCTTCAAAAATTATCTCAAAGAGCTCACTCCATTTAGCGATATGACATTCCGCGAAAGCTATTCTGACAATGTCCCCCTTAAACGTCTTAAAGTGAAAATTAAACAAGAAATCATCACTTTCAGACAAGAACACATACATCCAGAAACTAAACGTACCGCTGCAATTTCTCCGCAAGCATTAAAACAATGG